>ERZ891418.26-NODE-26-length-48724-cov-8.019746_pt1 | contig 48724 bp, 31 predicted proteins | sample MGYA00521236_ERZ891418 | MGnify/ENA primary metagenome ERZ891418 (study PRJEB32303, sample SAMEA104408696) | aquatic metagenome | biome: Brackish water; feature: Chemocline; material: water | place: Baltic Sea | collected 2014-10-18T10:34:00 | depth 100 m ... | reverse complement strand
CGCGTTTTCTTCAAAGGCCGCGTTTTCCGCGGCATCCGTTTCGGAAGCGTCAACAGTCTGCGTGAGCTCTGGATTCGTTGAGGGCTCACCCTCGGCGGTGTCTTCCGGAGTCACGATCTCGGCATCGACAATGATTCCGCCCGGAATTCGAGCCAGAGAGGCGAGTGCATCTTTCTTGTCCAGTCGGATGATTCGGACTCCCTGCGTGTTGCGGCCGACGATGCTGACGTCTGCGACGCGGACCCGCTGAATCTTGCCTCCGGTTGTCACCATCAGAATTTCGTCGTCTTCAGAAACGGCGAGAATTGCGACGACCTTTCCGTTGCGGGCCGTCGTGCGGATGTCGCGCAACCCCTTGCCGCCTCGATTCTGCGAGCGGTACTGGTGCCCGCTTCGCTCTTCCGGCTCCTCAACCAGATCAGTATCGCCTTCCACCTCGACGCCAGCGGGCGAGGTTTCATCGACGTCCTCTGCGTCGTCGTCGAGATCGGGCACGGAGCCGCCGGCGCCGATCGGAGTCCGTTTTCCAAATCCGTTCTCACATGCGGTGAGCAGAAATCGATCCGGTTTAGCAACAACGATGCCGATCAACTCGTCGCCTTTTCCGAGTTTGATCCCGCGGACGCCAGCCGTGGCGCGGCCCATCGAGCGGGCATTCGTGTGCGGAAAACGAATCGCCATGCCGCTCGACGTTGCCAGCATCACGTCATCGCCCGGTCCGACGACGACAACGTCGACCAACTCGTCGCCTTCTTTCAGACGGATGGCGATCAGGCCGCCCGTCTTCGGCCGACTGTACTGTGTCAGCACGGTCTTTTTCACAATGCCGTTTCGAGTGGCCATCAATAGAAAATGCTCTTCATCGAAGTCTTTCACGGCGATGCAGTTTTCGACTTCTTCCCCCTCATCCAGATTCAGCAGATTGATGAGAGCTCGCCCCTTCGAGGTGCGGCTTTGCAGCGGGATGTCGTAAACCTTCTGCCAGTAGACCTTCCCGAGATTTGTGAAGAACAGCAGCCAGGCGTGCGTGCTGGCGACAAACAGATGCTGCATCGCGTCTTCTTCGGAGTTCTTCCCGCCGGTGATGCCCTTGCCGCCGCGGTTCTGAGCCTCGTACGTGGTCAGCGCTGTCCGCTTGATGTAACCGTTTTGAGAAAGCGTGACGACCATCGTCTCTTCGGTAATCAGATCGTCTTTGTTGACGTCGGTCAGTTCTTCGTCGCTGATTTCCGTGCGGCGTTTGTCGCCGTACTTGGACTTCAGAGCAACCATGTCCTCCCGCACGACGACCAGGATGTTCGACTCATCGGACAGCAGACGCAGATACTCGGTGATGTCGTCGAGCAGTTTCTGATACTCGCCCTGCAGTTTCTCCCGCTCCAGATTCGCGAGCGATCCCAGCTGCATCGAGACGATCGCTTCCGACTGGTTGGGCGAGAGCGAGTAGTCAGACCGCGCGCCATGTTCATCCAGGAAATATTTAAAGCCGCCTTCGCCGAGAGCTTGCGCGACAAGTTCTGAGGGGACCAGAATCTTCTGCAGGTCTTCCTTCGCCTGGGCTCGGCTCGACGCGGCACGGATCGTGGCGATGACCTGGTCGATGTTGACCTGAGCAATCATCAGGCCTTCGACCGTGTGTTTTCGTTTCCGCGCCTCGGCCAGCAGGAATTCCGAACGACGGCGAATGACGCTGACTCGATGTTGGAGAAACTCCTGCAGCATCTCCTTGATGGTGAGCGTCAGCGGCCTCTGGCCGACAAGGGCCAGCATGATGACGCTGACTGTCGTCTGAAGCGGCGAGAACCGGTAAAGCTGATTGAGGACGACGTCGGGATCCTCACCCTTTTTCAGCACGATGTGGAGACGAACCTGCCAAGTTGGCGTCTTGCGGTCGGTGAGGTCAACGATGCGGGAGATGCCCTGCACCTTCTGATCGCGGACGAGCAACTCAAGCTTCTCGCGGATGCGGTCCCGTGTTTCGAGGTACGGAATTTCGGTGACGACGATGACGTCGCTGGTCTTTTCTTTTTCGAAGTGCGTCTTCGCGCGAAGCGTCAGTGTTGACCGTCCGGTCTGGTATCCCTGCCGGATGCCGTAGCGGCCGCAAATGGTTCCGCCGGTCGGGAAGTCCGGGCCAGGCAGCACGTCGATGATCTCATCGATCGACGCCTCCGGATCGTCAATGAGCAGGACGACCGCGTCGGCGACCTCGCCAAGATTGTGCGGTGGAATGCTGGTCGCCATGCCGACCGCGATTCCGGTCGAGCCGTTGACCAGAAGGTTCGGAAATTTCGCCGGCAGGACAACCGGCTCGGTGCGGCTCTGATCGTAAGTCGGCGCAAAGTCGACCGTGTCGTACTGCAGATCCGCGAGCATGTCGGACGCGGCAGACGAGAGTCGCGCCTCTGTGTATCGCATGGCGGCGGCAGGCAGACCGGCGAGCGAACCGAAGTTGCCCTGCTTGTCGACCATCGTCTGTCGCATCACCCAGTTCTGAGCCATGCGGACGAGCGTGGGATAAACCGACCCTTCGCCGTGCGGGTGATAGTTACCGCTGGTGTCGCCGCAGATTTTCGCGCACTTCACCCGGTGCGTGTTCGGACCGAGGTTCAGATCGCCCATCGCGACCAGGATGCGCCGCTGCGACGGCTTCAAACCGTCGCGGGCATCCGGGAGAGCTCGCGACACGATGACCGACATGGCGTACTGCATGTACGAGTCGGTCATTTCCTTTCGAATATCGTGCTGCTGGATGCGTTCCTGCGGAGGAGTAATGTCTCCCGATTCACCGTTTCCAACGGACAATGTCGTGTCTCCTTACGCGGCTCGACGTTGCACAAACAGTTGTGCAATAACGGGGACGGAGCCGGCTCGTGTCTTTAGAACTTCCGGGGTCGATCAGGCATCGCCCGAGACGGAAAAAATGCCCGAAAACTGCGGGGAAAACGCGTTTCCGGGCACTGGTTTTTACAGCCGGGATTCTAACGACATGGCACCCGATCCTCAACGTGCTCGGGACATTCCAGACGGGCTGAGAGACGCCCGTTCTCGCGTTCAAATTCGCGGTTCAGCGGAGAAATTTCGACGGCACTCCGGCCGGACTTCCCCTCGTCCGCAGCACGGATTCAGCGGCCGGGCAACATCGTTGTTCCGCCGGCAGAGATCGCGTTGAAATATTCGACCGAGCGAGGTCGTTCAAAGAAGTAGCCCTGTGCGAGCTCGAAGCCGATCTCCCGGCAGATTTCCATGTCCTCGCGGGTTTCGATTCCCTCAGCCAGCGGCGTGATGCCGAAATCGAGAACCATCGACACCAGGGTGGCCACCATCTGCTGACGCTTCGGCCCCGCCTCACTGAGCCCCTTGACCAGTGAAATGTCAAACTTCAGCGTATCGGGAGGCACTTCAGACAGGTCCAGCAGTCGTGTCTGACCGGCCCCGAAATCGTCGTAGGCCAGCTGAATGTTCAGGTCGTTCAGTTGAGCCCGCAGGTCAGTCATCACACCCTGGTTGGTGACAAGTGCCTCGTGAATCTCGAGCGTGAGATCCAGATCCGGAACGATTTCTCGAAGTCGGACCAGTGATTCGATGAGCTCCGGATCGCCGACTTCCTCCGCATGCGTGTTGAGGTACAGCCGACGCGGATGCATCAACTTCTGACTGTGCTGAACTCCCACAACGCGGCACACATCCGAGAACTCATGCTCAAGCCCCATCTGTTCGGCCACAGAAATCATCTTCAAAGGTGTTTCAAAGCCCGGCAATTCGCTGCGGGCAAGCACCTCGTACCCAACCAGATCACCCTCTTCCAGACTCACGATCGGCTGAAAAAACGGAATGATCGCCGGGTCAGTGAGAAGTCGACCAAAGCCGAGAAACCGCGACGTCTCGATCGAACTGGCCATCATCGTGCCCGTGCCCATGTCGGGCTGGTCGGCCCGCACCTGAACCCACATCTCCACACTGCCAATACAAAGTCGATCACCGGAGTGAAGTGGCGTTGGCAGTTCGATTCGCTGTTCGTTGACACGGGTTCCGTTCGTGCTGCCGAGGTCGCGAACCAGGAGCGTATCTCCCTTACGCAGAATTTCCGCGTGACACCCGGAAACCGTCGGATGAGAAATCACCAGGTCTTGATCCGGTCGGCGACCGATCACAACTCGCGTACCGGTTATCGGGATCTCGCGGTCTTTCTCATTGATTCCCGTCGCGCCGATCAGAACCCACCGATTGGCGGCAAGCCCCGTGGGCTGGGAAATGAGGTCTGGTGAAGTAGACATGGCGAGTGCCGGAAGACATCAACAAGCAGGTCATCTCACAACAATGCGAGTCGTATTCTTGAGGCTAGATCACGTTCTTCGGCGGTCAAATAAATTCAGCTCCTCGAAGCCACGACAAAGTGAGACGCTGCGGCCTGTCACAATGAACCGGTCCAGCCAGCGCACCCGCGTTTCCGATTGAGGCGAACCACTCAGAATTCGCAGCACGAGGCGGAAACACGAACAAGCGACGATCCTGACACTTCGAGGTTACCTGCGACTGCGACTGCGACTGCTACTGCTTCTCGCGGCGCTGCAGTTTCCACACGTCCGGTTCCATGTTGTTTCCGGCGACCATCCACAGTGAGCTGGCGTGGACGAAAAGGCTCGCCGCGTGGCGAGGTTTCCAGGGCGTGTCGGGAACCTCGTGCCAGTTGGTTCCGTCAGCCGAGTGCCAGACGTCCTTGCGGTTGCCGCCTTCGGCGTTGTACCCCTCGCAGACCCACAGTCGGCCGTCCCAGGCGGCGACGTCGTGATACTGTCGCTCCTTCCACGGAGCCGCTTCGGTGTGTCGCTGCCAGTTGACTCCGTCCGCGGAACTCCAGACGTCGTTGTAGAAGTTGCGTTTCTTTCTGGTTGGAGTGTCGTAGGTGCCTCCACCAAGGATCCAGATGCGGCCGTTCAGAACGGCACTGCCGCCGATCATGCCTCGCGGAGACCAGCAGGGTTCTTTCGGTGTCAGCTCCTTCCACGTGACTCCGTCCTGAGTCGTCCAGACGTCGCGGTAAAACTTTTCGTCGGCCTTCGCGAAGGCGGGCATCGTCTGGCCGCCGATCACCCAGATGTGGTCATCGTGGACGACGGTGTAATGCAGCGTCCGCGGGCCCCACGGGACATCCGCGTTGACCAGCTTCCAGCTCTTTCCGTCCTGGGAGGACCAGACGTCGTTCTGGTAATTCCCCTGATTGGCGTCTCCGCCGATGATCCACATCCGGTCGCGGAAGACGGCATAGCCGGCGGTGTGACGGCCCTCCCAGTCGGCCTTCGCGTCGAAGGTACGGTCTTTGAACGAGTTCTCTTTGACGAGCGTCCAAGCGGCTCCGTCGAGTGAAGACCAGACCTCGTTGTTGCAGATGCGCGGGAAACACTTTCGCTGGTTCTGCGCCGGATTCCAGCCGCCGAGCAGCCACATCTTCCCCTTGAAGGACAACGCCCCCGCTCCGTCCCGAGGCGCGAACTCGGCGGTCATCGTGATCTTTTTCCACTCGTACTGCGGGACGTCTTCGGCGTTTGCGTGAAGCGAGAAAATAATGAGCCAGGCAACAGTCAAAGCGGTGAGTCGTATGGGCATTTGGATCTCCGGTCAGTTTGTCTCACGCAGGTGTAGGCCGGATCTAGCGGAACGCCGCTCCGGCAGTTGAAGTTGTCGAATGCTTTCGTTGCCGGAACGTCGTCGCTTCGCTCCTCGGTTCGGCCTGCGATGGATTTCTCACGCGTACTCCGGCAGAAACCGTTTCCAGTTTTCATAAATAATGTTGTGAATCATCTCGTCGGGGACCTTCGGGAAGTTTGTGCCGACGACGATGTTGTTGATTTTCTGCTGACCGGCGATGACCTGGGCCGTCGTCGCCGATGGGAAGTCCGATCCGAAGATCAACTTGTGCTCGACGCCGTACTCGATCGCCGACATGAAGGCCTGGTAGTGTCGCAACGGGCGGTAGTGCAGGGCCGAGATGTTCGTATAGAGGTTCGGGTGTTTGCGGATCAGGACGACGCACTCGTCCTCCCAGGGGTGGCCCATATGAGCGATCACGATTCGCAGGTCCGGGCAGGCGATCGCGATATCTTCGAGCTGGATCGGGTTGGCGTATTTCAGCGGGCCAGGGCGGACGAAAGAAGTGCCCTGGTGAATGTTGACGGGAATGCCCAGCGACTCGGCCTTCTTAAACAGCGGCAGATGCTTCGGATCCTGCGGGTCCCAGTTCTGGTAAATCGGCGAGCATTTCAGCCCTCGCAGCCCGAGCCCGTTGACGTAGTACTCAAGCTGCTCGACACAGTCCTCGTCGTTGGGGTCGACCGAGCACCAGCCGATGAACCGGTCCGAGTGCTCGCTGACGAACTTTGCGATGAGTTCCTGATCGGCGTTGATCCCGGTGAAGGGAGCTTTGATGCCGAAGACGACGACCTTGTCGGCCTCGGCGGTCGCCGCAAGAAGCTGTTCGGGCCGCGAGTCGAATGCGTTGTTCTGGTCGGTGTCACCGCCAGCGAAGTAGACGTCGTCGGTCAGCCTCATTTTCGCGCGTTTGGCCTCCCACGCGAATTCAACGAACTCATCGGAGAGGTGGTCCGGGTACCACATCAGATTGCTGTGCGTGTCAAAGAGCATCCGCGGTTTCCCCCTTCACTTTTCCATCAGGAGTGTCGTCTGGATCGACGAACAGCCAGCTTATCGCTGCCGCCAGATAGATGGCAGCGACCAGGTAGACGACGTTGTTCCAGTCACCTCCGCGTTCCTTGATGTCCCCGATCATGTAGCCCAGCAGAACCGGCATCGTGAAGCCACCAATTGTGCCGGCCATATTCATCATGCCCATCACGACGGCCGTGTTCCTTCCGGCGACATCCATCGTTGCGGCCCAGGCGGCGGGGTTGGCGGCTCCGGAAAACACGGCTCCCAGTGACATCAGCAGGACGAACTGATCCGCGTTGCGGCTCCAGGCCGACGCGAGGCTGAGAGCACCGCAGACCAACAGAGCGACCACCGCAACTCCAACGCGGCTGGCTCGCTTATTCGACGCCGTGGCGAGGAGGCGATCGACCGTGAACCCGCCGAGCAGCGTGCCCACGACAACTCCGGCGAGCGGCCATGCCGCGAGCGATCCCGCTTCGGTCGACGTGATTTCAAAACGATATTCAAGGAACGCCGGGAACCAGGTCACGAACAGCCAGAAGCCTGCCGCTCGAAATACGGACTGCACATTGATGGCCAAGATGGTCCGGTTTCGCAGCAGGCGGTGCCAGTTGATGGGCTCGGAGGGTTGTTCGACGTCGCGCGGTGAGCCGCCAGGCTGTAGCGGAACGGCGCGAGCCGTCCGGTCGATCGCAGTTTCGTCCTGCGCTTCACCGGGCGGCTTGCGCCGCTCCGCTACGTCAGCGCAGCGCAGCCACGGATGCTCCTCGGGTCGGGTTCGAAAGAACAGAAAGAACGCCGCGGACCAGGCGACTCCGACCAGCGAGTACATCCAGAACACTTCCCGCCAGTGGTAGTGCTCCATCAGTTTCGCGGTGAGCTTCATGGCGACGACGCCTCCGATGGACATCGAAGCGGCGATGACCGCGCTGCAGACGCCTCGCCGGTTTTCATGAAACCAGTCGGAGACGATGTTCGCCGAAATCGGCACCATGCCCGCCTGAGCCCCGCCGAACGCGACTCTCGAGGCCAGCAGCCCGAAATACGAAAACGCGAGGGAACTCCACACCGTGAAGATCGACCAGAGCAGACTGATCGCCGAGTACGCCTTCCGAGTTCCGATGCGATTCCCCAGCCAGCCGCCGGGAATCTGAAAGATAAAGTAGCCGCCGGAGAACACACCCAGCACCCAGCCCATCTGTTCTTCCGACAGATGAAGCTCTTCCATGATCGTCGTATTGGCAACGGCAATGCAGTGCCGAGTGAGATAAGCGCTCCCCGCAGCCAGGCCGAGCAGACCGATGACCCCGATCTGAGCCGCATTGAGCGGGCCGTTCTGAGGATTCCGGTCTGGCTGTCCCACTCGGTCGTCCCTTCCCGGTCACTCGGATGGAGGAGTCGCCAGGTACTTTTTCTCGATCTTTGTTCCCACCGTGCCGATGCCGTAGTAGCCGACGGAAATCCGCCCGACATGAGTCAGCACGTCGTACGCTTTCCAGCGATCCCAGCCGAAGTCCTCTTCCATCCACAGGATTAACTGCGCATAGGCCTCGGCAATCGACCGTTCCATCGGACAGCCGGTCGCGACAGTCACGATTTCGGTTTCGGTTTCAATGCGTGGCCCGGCGAGCGTTTTCGATTTGACCAGCTCAACAGAGATCGTTGTCTCGGCAGCCATCTCGAGGCCGGTGGCGGAGAGCTCACCATGTCCCATCGCGGCGTGAGCATCACCCAGGTAGAGGTACGCTCCCTCAACAAAGACCGGCAGATGAATCGTGCTGCCGGGACGAACCTCGACCAGGTCGAGGTTGCCGCCGTGTGGACCGGCCGGCAGAGTGGTCGGCACGCCAACGGCCGGAGCCGTCCCGATGCAGCCCAGCATGGGCTCATAGGGAATCGCCAGGTCGTCGCTCCAGAAGATCTGCCCGTCTCGAATCGGACAGACATGCGCGCCGGGCGGGACGTCCGTGCCAACAAGCCACTCGCACAGTTGTTTGGGAGATCCCGTATAGGTCGCCGCCTGGCCGTCGCGTGGTTCGATCCGGTGAATCGTGACCGCGATTGAATCGCCTGGCTGTGCTCCCTCGATGTAGATCGGGCCGGCGACCGGATTGCTGAACGGCATGGCCTGCTTGTCACGCTGATCTTTGTTCGTGCGAATCTGCCCGGACAGCGCGTCTTCCGATTCGACCAGTAACGTCGCGCCGGACGCGATCCGGACCCGCGGTTCAAGGTGTCGGCTGAATTCGTAAATAAGGGGTTCGGCGGCAACTCGGTTCATTAGGAGCATCCTGTCGGTGTCTCTGGGATTGACCAGTCCGGAGAAACGCACGAGGTGCGTCGCAAATGCGGACCGTATTGTTGCGCGGAACTCACTTCACTGCACGCGCGGCGCGATTCTCAAGCGATCACGAAATGACCGTCGGGCGGAAGCACGGCACAGCACTTTTCGTGTCGCGAACAAAGAGCCGTGACTCATGAGAAATTGATTCGGTGGCGCCGAGCAGGAGGCAGCCGTCGTCTGCCAGACACGCGGCGACTCGCGCGAGCACCTTTTGCCGAGCGGGTTCCGTGAGGTAAATCAGCACGTTTCTCAACAGGACCAGATCGAACTGCCGCAACGGCGGCGGGTCAGCGCAGAGGTTGATCTCGCGAAAATCGATCGACTCACGAAGGTCCTCGCGAATCACCCAGGCACGTCCTTCCTGTCGAAAAAAACGCTCACGGCGTTCAGGAGACAGGCCGCGCTGCGATTTGATTTCGTTGTACGATCCGGTTCTTGCCTGATCGAGCATCGAACGCGAAAGATCCGTCGCGACGATCCTGACCGTCCAGCCTGCGAACGCTCCCGCAAACTGTTCTTTCATCAGCATTGCCAGGCTGTACGGTTCCTGCCCGGCGGCACACGCGGCGGACCAGATCGTGAGTTCCCGCCTGTCACGACGACGCTCAATCAGTCGCGGAAGAATCTGCGAAGCCAGCGCATCAAACGTGTCTGAGTCACGGAAGAAAGACGACTCGTGAGTCAGCATCGCTTCGACGATCTGTCGTTCGAGGTCCACGTCGGGTGTCGCGCGTAGACGGTCCACCATCGCCTCGACGTTGCCCGCGCCGATTGCCTGGGCAAGCGGAGTCAGGCGTGCCTCCACAAGATACGTCTTGTCACTCCCCAGCAGATTGCCGGCACATTTTTCCAACAGGCTGCTGATCCACTCAAAGCTGGCGGTTGAGACCGACATCAGTGGCTCTCCCGACTGCCGGGCTCAGACAGACGCTGGCGGATCATCCGCCCGACTCGGACAGGAGTGAGCATCGCGTCGGCGAGACCGGCTCGCGCGACGCTGCCGGCCATTCCCCACACGACGCTGCTGGCTTCGTCCTGGACGATGACGCGGCCTCCAGCGTCGACGATTGCCTGGCTTCCCGAGAGGCCGTCGACTCCCATGCCGGTCAGGACGACTCCCAGCACGGCTGGTCCGAATACCTCAGCGGCCGATCGAAACAGCACGTCGGCCGCCGGTCGACACGAGTGCTCGGGCGGCTCTTGATGCAGTCTCAACGACACGCCGGCGGGATTTCGTGCGAGCTCCAGGTGATGTCCGGCCGCGGCGATCCAGACCTGCGCCGCATCCAGCGGCAGGTCGGCCGCCGCCTCTTTCACGACGAGTCCCGTTCGCTGAGACAGACGATCGGCCAGCGCCGCCGTAAAACCAACGGAGATGTGCTGCACGATCAGCACGGGAGTTTTCAAGTCGGAAGGCAGCGCGGCGAGGACCGTCGCCAGCACGGCCGGGCCGCCTGTCGATGCGGCAATCGTGACGACTTCAACTCGCGCGGCGGCACTTCCAGTCCGCAGCGAGATGGCGGCTTTCGCAGCCAGCGTGCGTTGAGAGTCGTCTGGATTCGTCGAACGGGTCGGGACGGCCAGCCTGGCCCGGGCACGCAACTCGACGAGCGTTCGGATGCGCGGCAGCAGTTCCTGTTCGACGCACTGCTCCAGTGCGTCGCTGCTGTCCGGCTTCAGGATGTAATCGTCGGCCCCCAGAAACAGGGCTTCCACCGATTCGGCCGTGCCGCGTTTTGTGAGGCGGCTGAACATGATTACGGGCAGGACGGGGTACTGCCGCCGCAAGGCTCGAAGCGTTTCCAGTCCGTTCAGTTGTGGCATTTCCACATCGAGCAGCACGAGATCCGGCTGCGACTGCTCGAGCTTCGCCAGAGCGATCAGCCCGTCGGCCGCGGTCGCTGCGACTTCGATATTCGGATCGCGAGTCAACAGTCGAGTCAACATCAGACGCGTCGTTGAAGAATCATCGACGATCAGAATGCGGATAGGCGTCATGCAGTTGCTGCGGAGAGAGGCGCTGCGTGGAGTGCCGCTGCGTGCCTGACAATTTGACCGGCGTCCAGAATCAGCAGCAGACGGTCGCTGAGTTTACACGCTCCCCGAATCAGCTCAATCACGGCCCGGTCCAGCGTCTCGGGCGAGGGCTCAAACATCGACCCATCGACAGAAATCACATCGCCCATTCGGTCGACCAGAAAGCTGACCGGCTCCCCTTCGTGCTGTACGATCAGATTGACCATTCGAGAGCCTTCTGGTCGTGCGGTGAGCCCAAGACACTCGCGCAGATCGATCGCCGTCACAATCTGTCCGCGAAGATTGACCAGGCCTCGCACCATGTGCGCGGCGAGCGGAACCGGCGTGACCGGCTGATCGGTGATGATCTCCTGCGTCTGCTGTACGTCGATGCCGAACAGCAGTCCGTCCAGCTCAAACGTGCAAAGCTCACCTTGTTCCTGTTTGAGGGTCATCGCGTCCCCCGCAGTCGATCGACGAGTTGCTTCAATGTGGTCGCCATGTCGTTGGCCTGGTGAGCCGCCCGCTGAGTGCTCGCGGCTCCCTGGGCCGTTTCCTTTGCGGCCTGGGCGACAGCCGCAATGTTTCGGGCAATCTCGGCGCTGCCGTCGGCGGCTTTGCCGACGTTCTCGCTGATCTCGCGAGTCGTCATACTCTGTTGCTCGACCGCGCTGGCGATCGAATTCTGGAAATCGTTAATCCGCAGAATGATGTCGCTGATTTCGCTGATCGCGCGCACGGCGTCCGTCGAGTCTTCCTGAATCGCCACGATCCGCCGGGCAATGTCGTCAGTGGCCTTCGCCGTTTCTTCGGACAGTTGTTTGACCGCGTTGGCGACGACGGCGAATCCTTTGCCCGCCTCTCCCGCTCTGGCCGCTTCGATCGTCGCGTTCAGGGCCAGCATGTGAGTCTGCTCGGCAATCGCCGTGATCACCTTGATGACCTCGCCAACTTCCGCGCTGCTCGTGCCGAGCCGATCGACGGTCTCGCGAGTGGTCGCCGTGACGGCAACCGCGTCGTGAGCGACCGCGGCCGCTTCGCTCGCGCTGGAAGCGATCTCGCGAATGCTGGCTCCAATGTCGTTGACGCCGGACGCGGCCGTCTGTGAGTTCTGACTGACCTGCTCGGCCGATCTCGCGACGACGGCCGCCTGAATGGTCGTCTCTTCCGCCGTGGCCCCCATTTGATGGCTGACCGTCATCAGCTCGTCAGAAGACTGAGCGAGGACTTCGGTCGTCTCCGCGACGCTCGTAATCAAATGACGGATCACTGATCGGCCGCGGGTCAGCAGCCCGATGACCAGCGCGAGACCACTTCCCGCCAGAAGGACGTACGTGATCAGAGACTGCTGAAACTTCTCGGCCTGCTGCGTCGCAATGCCGTCCATCGGTAGCGTAACCTCCAGGACACCTCGCACGTCGCCGACTTTCCAGTCGGACTTCGGCGTATCCGGGTGGCTGTTGTGACAGTTCACACAGGCCGGTCGCATCAGGTCCGCTGTGGCATACCGCATCGACTGTCGACCGTTGACCTGTTCGAGCCGATAGAACGGCTCTTCGGGGACTTCCTGGAGCGTCTTCCAGGCCTGCTTCGCAAATTCGTCTCTCAAGCCGCCTCCCGCTTCCACTCGCCACGGGAACGGGTAATCGCTGTAGAGTTTCGCACTGACGCCTGAACCGTCTTTGCCAATGCTCTCGGCCAGTTTCATCGTCAGGGTCGCCGGCAGAGGAATCGCGTTCTCTTTCTCTTTGTAGTCGTGCGTCACTTCCATGCCATGCGCTTTCGCCGGACCGACGACTTCAGAGGTGTAGAGGCTGCGGAAATTCGCCAGCGCTTCGGAATACGCTCGTGCGTCCTGCAGGGCGATCGCCTCAACGATCTCGCCTTCGGACTTCGACTGCTGCCACAACAGAAATGCGACGGAGCCGACGGACAACAGGACCAGCAGATGAACGATCGGATCCCGGACCATCGTGCTCAGAAATTCTGAGGAAGTGACCTGACCGGATGATTGAGTAGGCGTCATGAGTAGCTGCTCAGTCTTGAGTAGATTGGTGTGCGTTGTCTTCTCTTTATTCCGTAGCTGGTTTGAATCTCTGAATCAGTTGCTCAAGTCCTGAAAGCGCGTTCGCTGACTTGCGTGACGACGACGGCTCGACCGATTGAGCGGACGAATCGCGCGCGGCCTGCGCGGCGGTTGTGATATTCCTGGCGGTCTCGACATTTTCCTGTGCGGCGAGAACGACGGCCTGACTGATGTCCGTTGTCGAGGCGGATTTCTTTTCGACCTGCCGCTGGTACTCGTCGATTTCTCCGATGATCCCGCCGATTCGAGCCATCGCGGCAACGGCCCCCTGCGTGTCAGCCTGAATCGATTCGATTTTTTCGCGAATGCTGTCCGTGGCGCTGGCCGTTTTCTTTGAGAGCTCCATCACAGCGTTCGCCACGACAGCGAATCCTCGCCCGGATTCTCCGGCGCGAGCGGCTTCGATCGTCGCGTTCAGTGCCAGCAGGTTCGTCTGTTTCGCGATCGACGTAATCAGTTTTGTGATGTTGCTGATTTCGGCACTGCTGACTCCCAGCCGATTGACCGTCGCGTTGGTCGCGCTCGCCAGTTCGACGGCCTCGTTCGCGACTCGCGCGACTTCGTTGGCGCTGCTGGAAATCTCTTCGATGCTGCGTCGTAAACCGCGCACTCCTTCCGCGACGGTCATCGCGTTCTGATCGACCTGCTCGGAGAACGTGATGATCGCATCGCTGGCCCGGTTGACGATCTGCTCGGATTCCTGCCGCGCCTGTTCGAGACGGTCGAGGACGCTGTTGTACCGCTCGGCGATCTGACCCACTTCGGTGAACGGCTCGACCGGAGCCCGCAGACTCAGGTCACCCGTTCGCGACTGATGGTCCATCGCGAGAAACAGATCGCCAAGTTCCGTCGACGCGCCATGCTCGCTGACGTTCAGACCGATGTGCTCGTCCTCAGGCGAAACCCGCAGCCGGAAATGCGGCGCGATTAACTTGAGAGCCAGGTACGCGGTTCCAAAGGCCCAGAAAAAACAGACGAGCGAACCAAAAATCTGAACCCCGATCTGCGATCCCCACGAGAGCCCCGTGCCCAGGCGGTCGCTCTGACCGAAGATCCCCAGTGCCACCGTTCCCCAGGCACCGGCCGCTCCGTGAACCGGCACGGCTCCGACGACGTCGTCGATGCGGGCCCGCTCCAGCAGGCTCTCCACAATCAGCATGAGGACAGCTCCCACCGCACCGATCAGCACGGCAGAGGGCGATGTGACTGCGTGGCAACTTGCTGTAATCGCGACAAGTCCGGCCAGCGTTCCATTCATCACGTGCTTCGTTTCCGGCAGCCCGTCGCGTCGCCAGCCAATAGCGACAGCCGTCAACATGCCGGCCGCTCCCGCGATCATTGTGCGGGCAATAATCCCCGGCACCTGATCGGTCAGGCCCAGCGCGCTGCCTCCGTTGAATCCGATCCAGCCGAACCAGAGCAGCAGCGTTCCGAGCAGTGCCAGAGGAAAATTGCTGCCCTGAATGTTTGCCGGCGGTCCGCCCTCCGGGAATCGACCGGTCCGCGGTCCGATCACAATCACAACGGCCAGTGCGACCCAGCCGCCAATACTATGCACGACGGAGGAACCGGCAAAGTCGCGGAAGCCCATCTTCCCGAGCCATCCGGTGTAGTTTCCGTCGAGCAATCCACTCCACGCCCAGTGCCCGAACAGCGGATAGATCAGACCGGACAGAATCGCCGCAAACACCAGATACGATCCGAACCGCATTCGTTCTGCGACCGCTCCCGACACGATCGTTGTCGACGTCCCAACAAACATCGCCTGAAACAGAAAGAAGCTGGCCACCCACGGACCGACGTCCTGGAACGACGTGAAGAACTTCGACGATCCGAAGATTCCTCCTTCCGACGAGCCGAACATCAGAGCGAAACCAAATCCCCAGAACAGCACGATCGAGATCCCGAAGTCGGCGATATTCTTGATCGCGACGTTGATGTTGTTCTTTGAGCGGGTCAGTCCGGATTCCAGGCACATGAAACCGGCCTGCATCAGCAGCACGAAACCCGCGCTGACGATGACCCAGAGGATGTCGAGTTGTGTTTTTTCCATGACGACTTTCTCAAACGGCGGTGAGTCTCGATCGATCAATCAGCTCGACGGAACAGGCTCGATGGCTTCAGCGGATTCCCGGCCGGCATTGCCAATGAGTCGGGACACGTCAATCAGGTCCGTCACTTTTCCGTCAACCACGGCGGCACGCACGCTGTCTCCCAGCGAGTGCTCCCTGCAGTCGTCCGGTTGTTCCACAATGTCCAGAATGCGATCCACAATCAGTCCGACTGTGCCGTGCCCACTTCGATGCACGACGACCGGCAATCGATCCGGCTCGGTCAGATTCGCCGGCTCGCCTAGCAGTTTGTGAGTTCGCAGCAAAGGCAGAAGCTCACCCTCCACCTGCAGAACCTCCCGTTGTCCGGCGAATTCGATTCCGTCTCGCGAGGCGCTGGTCAGACGAGTCACTTCAGCCAGCGGCAGACCGATCCGACGTCGACCGACCTGACACACCAGCAGATTCTCTCGGGATTTTCCTGGCCGCGCGATCGTCGAAGGCGACTGTTCGGCGACGCCCTGCATTCTGACAAGCAGTCCGGCATGCCGGGCGACACCAGGAATGTCGAGGATCAGCGCGACCGTGCCGTCACCCATGATTGTTGCACCGGTGTAGAAGATCAGACTGTCCAGCACGCATCCGATCGGCTTGACGACGATCTCCTCCGTCCCGCTGACCGAATCAACGACGAGGGCAAACCGTCGCGCTCCCGCCTGAACGACCACGATGCTCAGCCCGTCTTCGGAGTCTTCGTCAGCTCGCTGAATTCCGCGTCCAAAGATTTCGCTCAGCCACAGCAGCGGCAGCACCTCGCCACGCAGCCGAAAAACCGGCGCGTTGTGAAACAGCTCGCCCGGATTGGTCGCCTCGGCTCCCTCCAGACAAATCAGCTCGATCACGTTGACCTGAGGAATCGCGTATCGCTGTTCGGACTGACGAATGATGAGTGCCGGGACGATGGCCAGCGTCAACGGCAACGTGATGTGCACCGTCGTGCTCTGCCCTGGGACACTGTCAATATCGACGGTGCCACCGATGTCCTCGATGTTTGTCCGCACGACGTCCAGTCCAACGCCGCGGCCGGACAGACTGGTAATGGTCCTGGACGTTGAGAAGCCCGCGGCAAAGACCAATGGATGCAGCTCGTCGTTCGACATCGTGGCACCCTGCACGGCCGTGATCAAACCTCGCTGAATGGCCTTCTCTCGAATGCGAACGGTGTCCAGTCCAGCTCCATCGTCCGCCACTTCGATGTGCACATGCCCGCCCTGATGCCAGGCTCGCAGTGACAATCGACCCTGTGGCGACTTGCCTCGCTTCTTCCGCTCGTCCGGACTTTCGAGGCCGTGGTCGATCGCGTTTCGAATGAGGTGCAACAGGGGATCGGTGAGGGCTTCCAGCAGCGTCTTGTCGAGTTCTGTCGTGTCTCCCTCAACATGAAGCGAAACATCTTTGCGGCAGTTGTGCGCCAGGTCGCGAACCATCCGCGGGTAGCGGTGCCAGATACTGCGGATCTGCTGCATCCGTGTTTTCAGGACGCCCTCCTGGAGTTCACTGGTCAGCAGATTGAGACGCTGGACCGGGTTCGTCATCGATTTGTCAGTCTGATTGCCAAACGTCTCGACAATCTGGTTGCGGGCGAGCACAAGTTCCCCGACAAGATTCATCAGACGATCCAGCAAATGAACGTCGACCCGCACGAGACTGGATGCCGCGCTGCCGGCATGGCTCGATCCGTAATCTGTCGCGGAGTCGGACGTACCAAACAGACTTCCGGTCGATTCGAAGATCGAATTGACTTCAGAAGACGGCGGCTCCTCGCGTTTCGCTGGCGGCGGCTTTGGAAGTTTCGCTTTCGAACCGGCCTGAACCTCCGACAGGTCTCCTTTGGAAAGCGGACGGGCAATCGTTGCCATGTCAAAGTCAGGAGATTGCGGACCCGGGAACTCGACGTTCGGCTCACCCTCCTCCAGTGCGAATGTCATCGTTGGTGTGAAAGCGTCATCAGCGCGGGACGGTGGCGCGGACGCAGCGTCGGATGTTTCGCTCAGGCCCCGGAGCTTTTTCTCGACGTCGTCGAATCGATCGCTGCCTTCCGAAGCCGACTTTTCAATCGTCAGCAGCATGCGGCGGAGGGCGTCAAGCAATTCCAGCAGCGCGTCAGTGATCGTCGCGTTGAGCTGCAGCTCGCCAGCGCGAATCTGCTGCAGCACATTTTCGCCGGCATGAGCCAACTGGCCGAGCCGATGAAAATCCAGGAATCCGGCGTTGCCCTTGATCGTGTGCAGCGAGCGGAACGCGCTGTCGCAGCGCTCGACGTCGCGCGGATTTGCCTCCAGGGCGATCAGGTCGCCGTCCAGCCGATCGAGCCCCTCCCGGCTCTCAACGAGAAACTCCTTTACGAATTCATCAGGTTGGCTCATGGATTTCCGTGGTGACCCGCGAAGACAATCTGCACTGCTTCCCTCAATGAAACAGGCTCCCTCAGTGAAACACGAAGCAACGAGTATAGACGCCTCTTCGAGGCAGAAGGCATCGGCGAATCATCGACTGTGCAGTACGAGACAGACCATGCCGGCGTAACGTGCCAGATCGATCATTCATGACTGGATGCAAAGCCAGTCTTGAAGATCAACGGCGAGATGTGACCTGTCGCCGGGAGGTTCTTCAACGAGATCGTTACAGGAACAGTCGAACGAGGATGTTACGGACCTGATCAGGCTCAAAACTTTTACCGCAGATCGCGGAGACGCCCAGCTGGTAAACCTGAGCCAGTTTTGTCGGATCAAATTCTGTTGTGACCATGACAACGGGGAGCTCGCGATGAGAACTCTCCGTTCGAATCCAGCTCACAAACTGCTCGCCATCCATGCGCGGCATGTTGTAATCCGTGATGACCAGGTCGAACGGCTCCTGCTTCAACCGGTCGGCTCCGTCCAATCCGTCTTCCGCCATCGTGAAATCCACGAAGCCGAGTTTCGTGAGCGTCTGCTGAATTCGGCGGCGAGCGACACTGCTGTCATCGACGATCAAAACTCGCTTCGCCACCAGCGCCGTGAGGACGCCGGATCCTCCCGAGTCCGCTGTCAGCAGTTGGTCGATGGCGTTTTTGAGCTGCGGCGCGTCAAACGGCTTTTGAATCAGCCGCGTTGAACCCGTTCGTTGAATGGACAGGTTGACTGGTTCCGGCAGCGGACTGGATGCCATCACCAGGGCCGGAATTCCTGCCCAGCGAATTTCGTCGCGCATCCGTTCGACAAACTGCAGACCGGACATGTCTGCCAGTTCTGAACTGACAAGCACAACGTGAGCCGGCAGCACACTGAGTTTGTCGATCGCTTCCGCGGCGTTCGATGCGACGTGAACGTCGTCAATTTCCAGTGACCCCAGCAGCTTCTTAATCATGCCTGCCTGAAGCCGGGATTCCTCGATGATCAGCACAGTCGTTTCCTGAGCCGTGCGACTTGCGACATCGCTTGTCGGCGGACATCCTTCCGGCAGCACTTCGTCCAGCGCGGCCAGGACTTCGTCCATCGACTGAAACCGATCGTCCCGCGACTTGGCGAGCATCTTCTGAAAAATGGCATCCAGTTCGGACGTGGCGTCGCGAACGTGCTCAGTCAGAGATGGCGGCTTCGCGTCGCGGTGTGCCAGAATTCGCTCCAGAACCGTGCCACCACCGAATGGCCGCTCGCCCGTCAGAATAAAAAAGAACGTGCAGCCCAGGCTGTAGATGTCAGCGCGATGATCGACGGTGCTGCTGTCGTTGGCCTGTTCCGGCGGCAGATAATCCACCGTTCCGGCAACAACTCCCGCCTGCGTCAAGCCGCTGCCGGTGTCCTTCCCGCCGCCCGGTTCGATCAGTCGAGCCAGACCGAGATCGGCGACCTTTGTCACACCATTCACGTCGCGCATCAGGTTGGCCGGTTTGATGTCTCGATGCACGACTCCCTGACGATGCGCGAAGCTCAGCGCCTGAGCCGTCTGCCGCAACACAGTCACGGCATCCCGCAACGGGAGTGGCCCGGATTTTTCAACGATCTGCCGCAGATTGGAGCCCTCAACATATTCCATCACCAGGAAGTCGCCGAGTTCACATTCATCCGCGTCGTAGGCAGAGATGATGTGTGGGTGAGTCAGTCGCGCTGCCGCTTCAATCTCTCGCCGGAACCGCGTGATGAACTCAGCAGTCGCCAGTCCTTTGCGGATCGTCTTCACCGCGACGACGCGTTTCATACGCCTGTGAAGTGCCTTGTAGACGGCCCCCATTCCGCCGCGGCCAATCCGACTCAGCAGAATGTAGTTGCCCAGCAGCAGTTCACCGGACCGCCCCTGAGCGACCCGCCTCGCCTGAAACGACGTGAGGCGACCTGTCTTCGTGAGGTAGTCAAGAAGCTGCCCACTGTCGGGCGGCGGACCGGCATCTTCGAGTTCGTGCCGCGCCGCGGACAGCGACGTATCGTCGAGAATCCCGGCTCGCAGAATCGAATCGGCCGCCTGGTCAATCGAGATCTCAACCCAGTTCGGGTTACTCGAAAAAACAGTCGCGCCACACTCATCCGCCGACCCTGAGGGAGGCGGGGACGAAGAATCATCCGCGCTGTGATCTGCCATCAAGCGGCCTCCGGTACGCTGCCCTCTCACCGGTTGCTGTCACAGTCTCCTCCATTCAGAAGCCCTGACAATCGGCTCGAGGGCTGTCGGAATGATCTACAACTCTGCGGCCAATCTTCACCGCATTCCCAATCTTCACCGCATTCAACGAGACCTGCAACCTCGGCGACTCCACTTGTTTCGCCGACGAGGCTCGGCAGTCACTGCGGAGAAGGGAAGGACTGTCCAGAATTCCTGGACGCTGGGTAGAATCGAATGCGTTGTTCAATCGAAGTCGACAACTCCCGGTTTGGTCGGAGAAGTTTCATGGATCAGAAGTTTGAAGGAGTTCCGCAGGCCGAGATTCGGCTCGATGGAAGCCGCCTCATCCGAGGCCACGTCAGCAACGACTGGGGACTGCGGCTGCAATGGCAGATCGCTCGCGGCGAGGAAACGGTCGCGACGCCGCTCGCCCGCGTTCACCTTGAGCACGAGCTGGGAAAGCTGGACCCCGGCACGTACCAGGCCGTGCTCCAGATGTGGAAGTACGTGAATTATCTGAAGGACAAAGACGGCGAATTTACGGTCAGTAAATACGTCGATATCTCGAACCGGCTGGCGTTCGAAGTGGCGGCAGACGGCTCGATCAAACAGGTCGAAATCGCCGCGCCCGTTGCCGATCCGGCAACCGCGACAACAGCGGCCGCTGCAAAGTGAGGGCGATCGCGAGACGTCCTCAACGGAATCCAACTCCCCATCGAATCAGGGTCTGAGAGATGCTCAATATTGGAAGCGAGCGAGTGCCCGTCTGCAGCGGGATCAACCGCCGCAGTTTTCTTCAGGCCGGCTCAGCCACGCTCGGCGGTCTGTCGCTGCCAGCTCTGATGAACCTGCAGGCCAGCGGCGCGGTTGACGAGTCGAAGGCGAAAATCCGGAACTGCATCACGATCTTTCTGGTCGGCTCGCCAGGTCACGTGGACACTTGGGATATGAAACCGGAGGCGCCTGACGATATTCGCGGAGCCTTCAAGCCGATCGACACCAACGTGCCCGGCATTCAGATCTGCGAGCACTTTCCGCTGATGGCGCGGATGATGGACAAGGTCGCTCTGATCCGCAGCCTGCATCACAAAACGGGAGCGTCTCACGAAAACGGTCAGCGATGGATGATGAGCGGCCACGACTTCAACGCCGCCAGCCCGCAGCCGTACATGGGGTCGGTGGTCTCGCGTGTGTTCGGCCACAAAGGCAACCTGCCGACAAGCGTCATTCTTCCTGCAAAGATCGGCAACACAGGAACGGCGACACCTCACGGTCAGGAAGCGGCGTACCTTGGCAGTGCTCATCAGCCGTTTTTCCTCGGAGGCGATCCCGCGACGTCGGACTTCAAAGTGGCCGATCTGGAACCGCCTGCCGGACAAACGACGTTACGGATCGACGCGCGGCGGCAGCTCTTCAAACAGGTCGACGATCTGCAGCGACGCACGGAGACGTCTTCGACTCTTGAACGCGACACCGCTTACGCGCGAGCCTTCAACCTGCTGACCTCACCCGAAACCAAACAGTCCTTCGACCTCGGCAAAGAGGACGACAAGCTGCGGGACCGCTACGGACGCAACACGTTCGGCCAGAGCTGTCTGATGGCCCGGCGGCTCATCGAGCGCGGGACGCGGTTCGTCACGGTCAACCACTTCGACACGGTCTTCAACATCACGTGCTGGGACATGCACGCCGACGGCGGCGGCCTCAACAACACGTACAAGGATTACGAACGGCATCTGTGCCCGCAGTTCGACCAGGCGTTCACAGCGCTGCTTGAGGACCTGGGTCAGCGCGGCATGCTGGAAGACACGGTGATCTCGGTTCTCAGCGAATTCGGACGTACGCCGAAACTCAACCCACGTGGCGGCCGCGACCATTACCCGTCGGCCTGGACGAACTTCTTCGCCGGAGGCGGCATCAAAGGCGGACAGGTCATCGGCTCCACAGACAAAATCGGAGCCGCGCCACACGACCGGCCGGTCCTGCCGCCAGAGGTCGTCGCGTCGGTCTACACGGCGATGGGCATCGACCTGGAAACGACGATGATGCCCGGCCCCGGCAGTCGCCCGATCCGCTTTATCGACGCCGAACCGATTCGCGAGCTGTTTTAAACCTCGAAACGGACTCACAACCATGCGACTTCACATCCTACTGCTGACTGCCGTGCTCCTTATGTCGAATACTCACTCCACCCAGGCTGCCGACCCGGTCGTCTTCATCTCAGCCTTTGCGTCCGGGGAAAAGGGAGCCATTCACGCGTTTCAGTTTGACTCAAAGACCGGCGTCCTGAAGCCGCTGCATCGAACAACGGATATCGAGCACCCGTTTTTTCTGGCGGTGTCGCCGAGCGGACAGCACCTCTACGCGATCGATGCCAGGCAGTTTGGCGGGACCGAGAACGAATTCGTCGCCGCTTTCTCAATCGAAGGGCGGACCGGAAAACTGAAGCGGCTTAACCGGCAATCATCGCGCGGGACAGCGTCGTGTTATCTCACTGTCGACGCGACGGGCAAGACGGTTGTCGTGGCGAACTACTCAACCGGCGACGTGGCCGCGCTGCCGGTGAACGAAGACGGCTCGCTCGGAGAGCCCGCGTCGTACATCAAACACGAAGGAGCAAGCGTCGATCCGGCCCGGCAGAAAGCTCCTTACGCGCACAGCATCGAGATCTCTCCGGACAACCGGTTCGCACTCGCAGCCGACCTGGGAATCGACAAAGTCCTCATCTACCGACTGGATCCGAAGACGGCCGGTCTGACCATCAGCCCGACCCAGTCATCGACCAGCGTGTCGCCCGGATCGGGCCCTCGCCACCTGACGTTCCACCCGAATGGCCGGCGCGTTTACCTGATCAACGAGCTGAAAAACTCGGTGACGTTTTTCGAGTACGAACCGAAAGCAGGGACGCTGAAATCTCGTCAGACGATCTCGACGCTGCCGGCCGATTTTGAGGGGACGAGCCACTGCGCCGACCTGAAGATTACACCGGATGGCCGGTTCCTTTACGGAACAAACCGCGGCCACGACAGCATCGCCATTTACCGGATCGCTGATGATGGCCAGTTGAGCCTGATCAGGATTCAGCCGAGTCTCGGCAAAGGGCCGCAGAATCTGTTGATCACGCCCGATGGCGGTTGGCTGCTGTGCGCCAACATGCCGGGCAACAATGTTGTCGTTTTTCGAATCGACGCAACGACCGGGCAACTCACCGCGACCGGGCAACCGCTCGAAATGCCCATGCCTTCGTGCATTCGCTGGCTGCCCTGACGATCGGGTGCCGCAGTTTTCTTAATGACGCAGCAGAAACTCGTTTGAGTTGAGCAATGCAAACTGCACATCGAACAGACCCGCGTGACTGTCGGGCAGAGTCTTCAGGTGCTTCGTGATCAGGTCGCGTTCCTGCGTTGTCGGGCGGCGACTGACCGTTGTGAGGTAAATCAGCTCGACAACTTCGTCGGACGACTTCCCGGCCGTCAACCACTTCTGAATGCGTCCTTCCGGCGATTTGATGTTATTGACGACGGACGGGTTGTTGAGCATCTGAATGACCTGACTGAGCGACGGTTCCGGGTCGCGCGCGCATTCGCAGGTGGCGTCGCGAACCGGCTTGGCGAAGGCCATCAGGAAGGAATGATCGACCGTACCGCTCGCCAGTTCGATCGCCCGCGTGCCGGCCGGGTAACCCGGGAAGCGTTCCGGGATGCCGGTGATCGTTGAGACCGCATCCAGAATCTGTTCGGCCTGAAGCATCTGAATCTGCGCATGTGCGAAATGCCGATCCGGCGCGGCGGCGTGCGGCGACTGCTTCTCGACGGGCTTCGCACTGAGCTGATACGTACTTGAGTTCAGAATGACTCGCAGCACCGGCTTAATCCGGTAACCGTGCGACACGAATTCCGCAGCCAGCTTGTCGAGCAGCACAGTATTCGATGGCGGGTTCGTATCCCGAAAATCGTCGACGGGATCGACGATGCCCTGGCCGATCACGTGGTACCACAGTCGGTTGACGATCGATCTGGCGAAGTACGGATTTCCCGGGCTGGTGAGCCACTCGACAAGTTCTTCGCGGCGGTCGTCGTCCGGGCCGAGTTCGCCTGGCGATGTGCCGAACGCGACCGGCGCGACGTTCTGATTCGTGACCGGGTGCCGGACTTCCGTTCGGCGGTCGAGATACACGATCTCGTCATCGCGCATGAACTGCTGGCCTTTGAATTTCACCCGCGCGAAGTAGGCGGCAAATCCGTAGTAGTCTCCCTGAGTGATCGCTTCGAACGGGTGGTTGTGGCACTTCGCGCAGCCGATGCGGACCCCGAGAAACAGCTGCGACATCGCCTCGGCCGCGTCTTCCGGCGTGCGGGCAATCCGATGAAAATTCGCCGCTGGCCGGTTCAACGTGTCGCCGAGACTGGTGAGTGTCTCCCTGGCAAACTCGTCGAACGGCCGATCGTGCTGAAAGCGGTCGACCAGGTAGCGATGAAAACTGTGGACGCCACGTTTGCTGATCGTGACATCGCTGCCGCGCATGACGTCCGCCCATTTCATCGCCCAGAAAACGGCAAATTCATCACGGTGCAGAAGCTGGTCGATCAGCGCGCCGCGTTTCTGTGGCTGCTTCGAATCGAGAAACGTGGCGGCTTCCTCGGCGGTGGGCAGTGTGCCGATGGTGTCGAGGTAAACTCGCCGCAGGAAGACTTCATCGGAAGTGAGCTCCGCGGGAAGAATCTGCAGTTCACGCTGGTGAGCAAACACCGACTCGTCGACGAAATTCTGGACCGGCGGCGAGCGATACACAAACTGCTCATCCGGCTGCACGCAGGTGAGGCGAGCTCCGACAATCTGCCCGAGATATCGCACGAGGAAGGTGGCTTCGGCCGTGCCGGAAAACTCGACGAGTCCGGTTCGGGAGATGGACGCGCTGGCATCTTCCTTCGCCGTAAAGACGGCCAGGTCTGTCACGTCACGTGACGTGCCGTCGTCGAAGTGGGCGATCGCGATCAGCTGCTGCTCGGGCGACTCGGCCGCCAGACGCCGCAGTTTCGGAATCACTTCCAGACGCGTGAGGGTTCGCCGTTGGGAGCTCGGTCGACAGCCCTCGGCGATCCACTTTCGCACGACCTGGTACGACATGTCGGTCTGTCGGAATCGAATGCCCCCCTGGTGAGGAACAACTCCCAGTGCTTTCTTCAGGATCAGGCTCTCGTCGGGAGACTGCGGATTCGTCCGCCGACTGAACGTTTCCCGCGCGAGCGTGGTGTAATCGAGATTCGGATCGAAGCCGCGCAGGCTGAGCCGAAAACCGTTCTTGCCCTGCGGCGATCCGTGACACACGCCCGAGTTGCAGCCAGCTCGACTGAGAGCAGCGACGACGTCCGTGTTGAAGTCCATTGGGTCGGACGAGCCGAAGTCCCGTACCGTCACCGTGATTCGTGATTCGAGTCCGTCATGACGCGCGACGATCGCCGCTTCACCAAATCCCCGAGGCACTACCAGACCGCTGGACGTCACGTCGGCGATGTTGGGCGAGAGACTCTCGTACCGAACCGCTCGCGTGAGATCCTGTTCTTCGATGCGACCGTCAAAATGCCCGGTCACGAGCAACTGCTGCTTCGCACGCGACCCCGCCAGCTCAAACTGAGTCGGGGAGATCGAGAGTCGGGCAACCGGTGCCGCGAATGCTGGCTGAACGGCCAGCAGAAGCAGGAACAGTGAAACAGGCTTTGTCATTTCGGATTCTTTTCCGGGGTTGGTTTCTTCACATCAATCGTGAGATTCGGTTCGCGCACCTGCTCTTCGTAACGCCCGACATAGCCGGTTGATTCGCAGCGGATGCTGATTCGGCCGGGCGAGCGGTCGGCAGGGATCAGGACGCTCAGTTCGACATGAGGCTGTCCGGCCGGGATGACAATCTTTTCCGGAAAGGGCATACCGAAATTCAACGTCGGCACGATTGTGACTTCGCCGTCGTACGTCGGGGTTCGGTTGGCGAGAATCTTAAACATTGCGGTGCCGCCCGGTTCGACAGTGATCGTTGCCGGTTCAAACGTCGGATTGAAGGCGGGCCGCACGTCGAGCTCAAACGTCCGCAGCAGGGTGACCTCGTGGCCGTCTCGCGCGGCGGTCGCTTTGAGTTCGACACGGGCTTTCGCGTAGGCCGTGTTGATCCGGTTGAAGAAGACGCCTTCGACGCCGGGGCGATCGACGGTCGCGATCGGAATCGTCACGTACACATTGTCTCGCTCCTGTTCTTCGACTCCGACCTGACCACCAGTCGCTGTGAACACGATTGGCGAATCGAATCCGCCGGATCGCGTGGTCGCGATCGTAAAGCTGGCCGTCTGATATTTTGTGAGAACAACCAGCTCTTCGGGCAGCTCGATCGAAAACGGAGCCGGCGGCGCGATCATGAGCGCCAGACGCGACCGGAGCGACGGCGGCAGCCGCAACTGGTTGTCTCGCAGCGAGTACAGTCGGCGGTCTTTGTCGATGATCTGCCGGTCGATCAACGGCCGAACCGTCACGACGCCTTCTGCGTTGCTCTTGCCGTCTTCCGATTTCCAGTGACCGACGATTTCGAGAGTCGAGACCCCCATCGGAGCATCGCCGCTCGCCACGATTCTGCAGACCAGATCCGTCACCTCCGCGGGGATCGTCGTCGGCTCGATCGAAATACCAGGTGGCGCGCCGATCAGTGAAAGCTCGACCGGGCCGGCAAGACCGGTTCGCACAACCTTGATCGGCACCGGCTGCCAGGAGTTCTGCGGGACAGTCAGGCGGCTGACATCGGCGCTCAGTTTCAGCGTTGGCTTTGGCTCAGCCACATCGATGCGGTAAGCGAATGCAGGGCCGCCGTCTCCAACGAGGTCCTGCACAATCAGCCAGTGCAGCCCGTCCGCCCGGGCTGCGAACGTAAAACTCGCTTCGATCGAGAAGGCTTGATTCTGGAAGGAGTCCGTTGCATCGTCGATGCGCTGAACTTCGCGCCCATCCGGGCCGAACATCACGAGCTCCAGATCAGCGGCCGAGCCGATCTCGCGAGACACACCCTTGAAGTTCAGAGTCTGCCCTTTCGTGAGGAGCAGCGCGAAGCAGTCGCGATCGCCGCGCGGTTCGAGGACTCCGTTGAGCGTACCCGGGACGGTGGCGAGCGTCGCGGTTTCGTCAGGGTCGTCGTTTGGCTCGGATTCGATCGCGTGCCGCTCAAGTGTGGTGGCGTCCATCGGGACCCACGTTGCGGGCGAGTCGGGCGAGTGGCGGAGCTCCTGAAAAAACGTCGGCATGCGAAGTCGAGCCGGCACCACCAGGGCGAGACGGTGGCCGGCGGCTTCCGGCAGCCACACGTTGCTGGTCACTCCCGGCCGAGCCGCGGAAGGAACGACGACGTTAGCGGCGGGGAAGTCTCCCATCCGCAGGACGTAGTGCCAGGACGGGTCGCCTTCGTACCGGGCATCCCGAACTTCGACGATGAATCGTCCCGACGATTGAAACGCGTGAGCGAACCGGCAGTCGTAGAACAGTCCCGGATCGTTGTCGCGACTTGCCACGATCCGGCCGGCCTCGTCGCGAACCGTGATCAGTGGATCGTAGTCCTTGCCGAAGCGGCTTCCGACAACCTCGAACGCGACGGTCTGCCCGGCGGCGACTTTGATGGCGTACCGGTCGACGGCGGCCGGCCGGCACGGCGCGGTCACACAGAACGGCAGATCGACGTCGAATACCGCGTCCGTTGATTCTGCTTTTTGTGAAGCCCGTATGAGCGGCAGTTCATCGACGAGCACGATGTGAACGTTGCTCAATCCGCTTCGTGTCGCCAGTCGGATGCCGTGCATGCCGAGCGGAGCGTCGCTCGGCACAGTCACGTCCAGCGTCGCCTCACCTGAATTCTCCAACACAACCGAAGCGGTCGCTCGGCTCGCTGGCGAGGACAGCCAGATTCCGACCGCCTGATCGAGATCCTCACCGCGTAATGTGATGCGAGTCACCGCACCGCGGCGGAGAACGGGCGGATCGACCTCTTCGATGTACGGCGCTGCGAATGCCGGCTCGCCGCAATGGTGCAAGGCGAGCACGCAAAAAAGTCCGATTATGAGGAGACGCTGACGTTTCCGGCCGGCCATATCGGTTTCCGGGGAGAGATCGGGACTTAACGATGTGAGGCAGTTCGATTATCTTGACGGATCGGCGTTTGTTTATCGATACAAAGAGTAGGCAGAATCGGGACTGCGAATCGACGTCAATCAACGCAAATGAAGAAGTCGAAAGAAGATTCGCGTTTATTCGTGTCCATTTGCGGTTTCAAAAACAAAGAGCATCCTTCTCTCGGAGTCATTCATGCTCAATCTGTTCGGACCAGGAATTCGCAGCGGCATCGACCGGCGGGAAATGATCCAGATCGGCGGGCTCGCGATGAGCGGTCTGTCACTGCCGGCTCTGCTGAGCCAGTCCGTTTCGGCGGCGCCCGCTCAGAAGAACGCCCCTCCGAAGACCCACGGTCCGGGATTCGGGCGAGCGAACAACTGCATCATCCTCTATCTGTCCGGAGCGAACCCACAGCACGACATGTACGATCCAAAGCCGGACACGCCCGCCGAGATTCGCGGCGAGTTCGGTACAATCGCGACCTCGGTTCCGACGATCCGGTTTGGCGAGCACTGTCCCGGCGCGGCAAAGCTGATGGACCGGACGGCCCTCGTCCGGTCGATGTACCACGACCACAACGACCACGCCCGCGGTTCCTTCCAGATGTTTACGGGCACGGAATTCGCCGGCAGCGTGCCGGATGCGAACAACATGTCGCGGCAGGACATGCCTCACCTGGGGTCGTGCGTCGCAAAGCTGGCTCCCGGCAACGGGCCGATGTTTCCCTTCGTGATCGTGCCGCACCGCATGGACGTGGCCGGCGGGCGGCGAGTCGGACAGTTTGCCGGGATGCTCGGCGGCAAGTACGACCCGATGCTCACAGCGGGAAATCCGAACGACGACGACTTCCGGCTCGACCACCTGCCGCTGCGACCGCTGGAAACTCCGGACGCGATTCGTCGTCGACTGAGCCTCGTCGGACAGCTGAACCGGCAGACCGAGTTTCTCAATGAGAGCACACTGGCGCAGTCGATCAGTCAGGCTCAGTCAAAAGCCGTCGACGTGATCAGCTCGCAGAAAGTGCGGGACGCGGTCGACCTCTCGTCGGTCGATCCTGTCGAGCGGGAACGGTACGGCCGCAACCTGTTCGGTCAGTCGGTGATGCTGGGCCGGCGACTGCTGGAGGCCGGTTCGCGTCTCGTGCAGTGCAACTGGCAGCGAACTCAGGGCAAAAACGGTTTCGCCTGGGACACGCATTGGAACAATTTTTCGGCGCTCAAAGAAGACCTCATCCCCCCACAGGATCGGGCTCTGTACGCACTCGTCACAGACCTGGAAAAAACCGGTCAGCTGGACGAGACGCTGGTCGTCGTCGCCGCTGAGTTCGGTCGCTCACCGAAGATCACGCTGAAGAACGGCGGCCGCGAACACTGGCCCGACGTTTACACAGTCAGCTTTCTGGGAGCGGGTATCAAAGGCGGTCAGATATACGGAGCCTCCGACAAACAGGGAGCCTACCCGGCCGACAAGCCGACAACTCCGGCCGACTTCGTCGCGACGATCTACCACTTCCTGGGCATTGATCCCCACCAGGAAACCCACGACCAGCAAAACCGGCCGTTCACACTGTCAAAGGGCAAACCGATTCCGCTGGAAGTCAGCTGAGTTTGCGGCAAACGGCTTTTCAAAGCGTCCATCTCGCGATCAGAGCTGTCGCATGAAGATTGAATATCGAGCGGTTGTCTACGACGCGGAAGTGCACGGCGAGGCCGGCCAGACGTCGTTCTTCGACAGCGTGCGAGGCCTCGCCTCCGGGACCTGGCTGAGCGGCTGCACGACCGGAAAAACCAAGCATCACCACGAAGGCACAATCCGTGTTTCACGGTCGCGCGATGACGCCGTGTCGTGGGAGACTCTCCCCTGGCAGTTTGAGACGAAGATTGACGGCGTGCCGGGCTCGCTTGCCGGAGCGGAAATGGTCGAGGTCGAACCCGGCCGCGTGCTGCTCTTCTCGACATGGTTCGATCGGTCGGAACCGGATCGGCCATTGTTTGACCCTGCGACGGAAGGCCTCCTGCGAAGCCGTCTGCTGGTGTGCGAGTCAACCGACGAGGGCAACTCGTGGACTTCCTGGCGAAAGATTGCGACGCCTGGCGTGACCGGCTGTGCGATGACCGGCCCGATCGTTCAGTGGCCGAACGGAACGCTGGGGTTCAATTTCGAGAGCTTCAAGGAGTTTGACGATCCGACTCCCGTCGAACCCGGAGCCTGGCTGCTGCTGTCCGAGGACGGCGGACAGAAGTTCGACCGGCTCTTCGGAGTCGCCCGACATCCGGAATCTTTGCTGTACTACTGGGATCAACGGCTCTGTCCGGGGATCGCCGATGGCGAATTTCTCGGGCTGTTCTGGACTCACAACCGCAGTGAGAAGCGGGACATCCGGGTGCACTTCCTCAAGACGAATATCGACGGCGAACGATCAGCCACGCTTCCGGTTGAGACAACAATCTCCGGTCAGATCGCCGCACCGCTGTTACTGGACGACGGCCGAATTCTGGCCTTCGTCGTCGATCGAGATCGGCCGGGAACGTTGAAACTTTGGCAGTCGAGCGACGACGGAGCGACTTGGCCGGAGAACGCGTGCTTCACCGTGCACGTACACGACGAGCAGGCATTACTCAGCCAGGGGAGCGGCAAAGACAACGTCGACTTTGCCGAATTCTGGGAAGACATGGGCCGCTGGAGTTTCGGGCATCCCTCCCTCGCAAAGGCCGGTTCCCATCGAGTCCTCGCGACCTGGTACGCCGGCACGCCAGTTTGCATGAGCGTCCACTCGGCAATGATCGACGTTTCAGAATGATGCCCACTGGTGCCGCGATCAGCCCATCGAAATAGTCCAGATCGAGAAAGCGGAGCGGCGCAAGCCGCCCGGTCTTGCATTGAAAACCGCACCTCGGAAAACGCACTCAGGGCTGGCGCCGGGCAACGGTTTCATGATTGCCGGCATTGAGCTCGCAGGGACGCCTGCGGCAGGCAACCGGGCAACACCGTGATCGGCTCAAAACAGTGTCTGCTGTGTTTTCGGTGGCGATGCGGCGAGCGGCAGGACCGCCAGCGTGTAGCCGTCCGTCACAACCCGCTCGCCCTTGCGGAGTCGATCCTGAACGCTCTTCCCGACCGGATACTGCGTGCCGAGTTCGGTGATCGCCTCTTCCAGAGTCTCGACGAGAAAGCGGGCGCGGTTGTCTTCGGCGGTTTCGGCGACAGCGATGTACGGCATTCCTGCGACCTCGAAAGCGGGTGACGAATTGCCGAGTGTAATCGATGGACCATCGCGAGGGATGAGCCACAGCCAAGCCTGCGCAGCATCCGTGGACGGTTCGAGCGTGTGATTTTTTTTGATGTAGCAGGCACACTCCGTGTGCCGTCCGCCGAAACCTGCATTCAACCCCGTATTTTTCGGGGAATACGGCACACGGAGTGTGCCTGCTACTTTCACTTTTCGAAAAACTCACAGCCTCTTCCTGTTAAGTCAACCTCGCGACGGACCACGAGCCGGCCCTCAGCCGGACGCGTAGACCTGATCTTGAGTCGATTCCCGGTTCTTCGGTAAACAGTGCTCCTCACTCCTCGCGGCCGTCCGGCTGCGTTTCCCCTCTGCCAAGCCTGGCAGGCCTTCCCAGATCCCCAGCTGCTCGCGATTTTCAGATTCGCTACGCATCCTGCCGGGAGAAATCTCATGCGCGACTCATCGACCATTTCTGGTTTCGTATTCGCTCTCGCCCTTGTTCTATCGAGTCGGCACGCGGAGGCGATCGAATTCCCCTTCGACGCGATCGTCAACGTCGACGAGGCTCTCGTGCGGAGCGGCACGGGCGGGGACGACGCCGATTACACCACGATCAAACTGCGCCGCGGCGACAAGGTCAAAGTGCTGCACCAGGAATTCGGTGGCTGGTACAAGATCGCTCCGCCGGAAGGCAGCTTCAGCTGGGTCCGCGAAGACCTCATCAAACGCGAAGGGGAACTCGGAGTCGTCGAGCAGGACACGATGGACATCATCGGCAGCGAACACGGCACGCCGACGTTCGAGGTCCGCAACCTGCTGCGAAAGGGCGAGGTCGTCGAAATCCTCACGAATTCCGAAACGCTCGAGCGCGGCCCTCGCTCGACACCGATGCTTCGAATCCGTCCGCCGCGCGGCGAGTTCCGTTTCATCCGTCAGCGAGACATCGTTTCTGCCAGCGAGTATGTCGAGCCTGAACCAGGCTCAACCGGCATGACGTCACCAAATGAACTGCTTACAAAAAAACCTGGCGAACTGGAGCAGGAGCAGTTCGACCCGTTTGCCAGGCAAAAAACGCCAGCCAAAAAAACTCCGGGGCCGAACACGCAGGACTTCGCTCCAACGCCGGTCGCTGCCGGCGAACCCGGGCTGTCCAATCAACTTCCGGGCGGAGCGAGCTTCGAGCTCGCGCGAACAGTGCCGCGTGACGAACGCTCCGCGAACTCGTCTGCAGGAGGGTTACCCGAGTCGGCGTCGCAGGGTGTCTCGATGACCGATCTCGGCTTTCAGGCTCCGGGCCTCGCCGACCCGAACAGCGCGGCGTTTTCCAACGCCGAGAAAAAGCAGATTGAAGCCGCCTGGGCCGAACTGAAGCAGCTCGACGATCAGTTTCGCACGATGCGGCAAAGACCGGTCACAGAGTGGACTTTGCCGGAACTCCGGCGACGGTACGAAGCGTTGAAAACGACACCCGATTCCCACATTCGGCGCCAGGTTGAAGGACGGCTGGCTGGCCTGGGCCGGTACGAAGCGGTTTATCAGGAGGTCGCTGAGGTGCAGGACATCCTTCGCCGCACCGAGGAACGTGACGAGCAGATTCGGCAGTCCTTCCTGAGCAGTCGCCAGTCGGTCTCAATGCAGAAGCCTGTCCACACGGTGGTTCGCCCGTCCGGCGCGGTCCCTCAACAATCGCCCGCAAACATCCCCCCTGGATTCGCGGCGGCACCACCTTCCACAAGCCGAACCCAGCAACAGCCAGCCGCTCTGTCGCCGTCCGGAATACCACCGGTCGTTCAACAGCCAGCGTTCCAGCAACCTCGATTCGACGGCGCGGGGGTGATCCAGCAAGCCACCTCGGTCCGCGGCGGAGCACGGCACGTCCTGGTCGCTCCGGACGGCCGCCTGCTCGCGTATCTTCAGGCGTCTCCCGGAATCAACCTCGACCAGTTCCTCGGCCAGTCGATGGGGCTGCTCGGTCCGCGTCAGTTCCGGCGGGACCTCAACGCCGACTTCATGGTCGTTCGCCAGTTGACTCCGGTCCGCCTGCGTCCGTAAGGCACGGCCCGGAAATTAAACCGGCAATTGAATCAGCCGGCACGCGTTAGCGTCCGGTTTTCCGTGAACCGTGAGCTAACGCTCAGCGGCTAATGCCGGTCTTATTTCCGGCCCGTCCCTAAGCCAAAAACTTGTGAGCTGAACTCGCCTCGTCTTGTTCGTAGCTATTTCTCTACGGTGTCGCTGTCTTCGTGATTCAGGTCATCGATGATCGGCAAATTGCAGAATTCGCTGACCTGCGAAGCCATTTTCCTTAACCATTCACTGTCATCGGTCGTGACCAGGTGGACGGTCTCGTCCGTCAGTATCAAATTGAAATGGTAAACATGATGGCGCTGGTCGATATAGAACCCGTTCGAATCCGGTCCCCAGATAAAGTACGACTTGACTTGAAGACCGACATAGGAAAGTTGCAATGCTTCGATTTCAGCCAGTGACCATGACTCGACGGGGCGAGGTCTTGTCCAACTCCCGAAAGGCTGCCTGAGTCGTGTAAATGTCGCGGTACTCCGGTCAACGTGAATCCATTCACTGCCCGACAGGCTGCCAAATACGGACTGAAACCCACACCAGAACAGTATCGCAGCGAACCCTGCGAACAGGCTTGCAGGGAACCATTCTTCCTTGATTGACAAGAGAACCGCACCAATAGCAGATGGCACGATGAGAATTGCGATGAGAGCGACTGTTCCAACAGTCGACGCGCAACCCACACAGCCCAAAAAAGCGGGCATAGACTTTTCGCGTTGAAACGGCACGAACGAAAGTTCAAGCCGTTCATCGGATTGACGAGTCACGGCGCCGTAGAGGAAGGCCATTTCGTGGGCTCATTGATGGTGCTCACACGGAAGCAGACTCCCCAAAGATCTTCAGGTCTGGGCCAGTAGTGTAACCGAACTGGTGTTGTCCACACCGGAATCATCACTTGGATTCTGAACCTGACAGTGCCGCTTCAGGCCGCGATGCGCTTACCATTCGCGATTCCTCTCCGCTGATCGGGATCGCCAGATGAAAATTACGACATGGAACGTCAACGGCCTGCGCGCCGCTCTGCGAAAAGGCTTCGCCGAAATCCTTGAGCAGATCGAGCCGGACGTGCTGCTGCTGCAGGAAGTTCGGGCTCTCCCCGAACAGCTTCCTGGCGAGTGGGCGGCCCCGGAGGGCTGGCACGTCCACTGGCACCCGGCCGAGAAGAAGGGCTACTCCGGCACCGCGATCTGGTCGCGGCAGCCGATGAAAATTCTGAGCACCGGACTCAACGCCGACGATCCGGAAGGCCGCATCGTTCGCGCGGAAGTGGACGGAGTCGAAGTCGCCAGCGTCTACCTGCCGTCGGGTTCGTCGAGCGAAGACCGACAGAGGCAGAAAGAAATCTGGATGAAAGGCTTTCGTCCGTGGGCAGACGACCTGAAGGCGAAGCGTCGACCGGTCGTCTTCGGTGGTGACTTCAACATCGCTCACACGGAACGAGACATCTTCTACGCGAAATCCAATGAGAAAACTTCGGGATTCATGCCGCATGAACGGGAGTGGCTGGGCGACCTCATCGAAAGCGGCTGGCGCGATTTCACGCGCGAGCACTTCGGCGATGTCCAGGGCCCGTATTCCTGGTGGTCGAACCGAGGCCGGGCGCGGGAGTTTGATCGCGGCTGGCGAATCGACTACCTGCTGGGAAATTCCGCGGCCGCAAAAAGATTCGTCTCCGCAGAGATCTGTCGCGAGGGAGGCCTGACGGTTTCCGACCACGCTCCGGTCACGATCCAAATTTCGTAGCGATTTCCCTCATCGCAGCCCGAAGTTCCAATTGCCGGATCTTCGCTTCGCTCGATCCGGCCTACGGCGGTTCAATCGTCGCCGTAGCTGGGCTGTCCTCGCCAGCCGAGTTTGTCGTGCAGCACTTTGTAGTAGCTGTGTCCGTGCATCTTGATCAGCTTGAAGGTCACGTCCGCCTTGCGAATGGTCACTCGATCTCCGGCTCCGAAGTTCCGCCGAATCTGGCCGTCAACCACCAGGACGACTCCGGTCCCGGCACCGGGAAGCGTCAGCTCGTAAGTCCGGTCGGCGTGATCAATCAGCGGGCGATTGGTGAGCGTGTGCGGGCAGATTGGTGTCACCACGAAGACTGGCAGGTCCTGGCGGATCGCCGGGCCGCCCGCCGAAAGGCTGTGAGCAGTCGAACCAACCGGCGTGCTTAGAATGAGGCCGTCGCAGCTGTAGGTCGTGACCGGCTCGCCGTCAATTTTCAAACCGATCTCGATCATCTGCAAAGCCGGCTCAGCACTGATCGCCGCCTCGTTCAGACCGAGGAAAACCTCAGTTTCACCAGCCGCCGTCTCGTGCGAGCACTCGAACATCAGGTGCTCTGCGGTCTCAAACTTCCCGGAACAGACTCTGGGGTACTCATCTCGGAATTGCTCAGGCGTAAGATCCGCCAGAAACCCCAGTCGCCCCATATTCACCCCGAGAATCGGCGTCTGACGCCGCCCCAACTGACGGCAGGCTCGCAGAATAGCCCCGTCGCCGCCGACCACAGCGATGACATCCGGCTCAAACCGAGCCGGGTCGTATTCCTCAATCACTGAACTGGCAAGGACTTGCGTGTCTGGCTGCTCTTTCAGAAACGCAAGCAGCACCTGGCAGACCGACTGAATTCGCACAGTCTGATCGCGAGCCAGCAACACCAGTTTCAAAGGAGAAGCCATGCATCTGCCTGGTAAGGGGGTCTCGCCGTCATTCACATCGGGTTCGCGTTCGGGCGTCTCGAAGCCGAACGGGCAGTACGCCAGCCATTCTGTCCCGGCCTGGTCAGAGCGGCAAGCCTCACGTCTGCCGACGACAAGATTCTGTCGACGCCGAGCGGATTCCCCGACGTCACCTGCGTTTACGGAAAACTTGAGCCGTTCTCACGGTTTCACTCAGGCCGAATGTCAAACTTTGACGATGGTGAGGATTGTGCGGAGCCTCACCGGTTTCGCGCGCCGCTGCGCGGCATCCCCGCAGCGGGACGTTGAGCCAACTGCATTCCGAAACGAGCTACCCAGTTCGATTCGGCCAGCGTGAGTTCCCTGTTGATCCCTTTCGTGGAGGCAACTTTGCATGAGTAGCCGGATTCCAGCCTGGCTGATTCCACTGCTGGCCGTCACGTTGTGGCTGCCAACCGGGCTGGTGCAGGCGCAGATCTTCTCAGGATCAACACAGTCCCGAATGATGGGCCGTGCCAACCAGGGCGCGAATTATTTCGCGATCATGGGTCACGTCAAATATCCGCAGACTTATCAGCTTCCGACGAGTGCACCGTCTCTCGTCGACTTTATCCGGTTTGCCGGGGGAGCTCTGGAATCCGCGACCGGCGAGGTCCGCATTGTTCGAGGCGGAAAAGATGTTCAACGGACGATGCTCAGCCCGAACTCAACGATCAAGCTGATGCCAGGCGACCTGGTCATCCTCGACGGTGGCCGGATCGGGCGAGGCAACATTTTCCGGGGCGGCAGCAATCGACAGGAAAATGCGGAAGGCGACTCCAGTCGATTGAATCAGGTCTGCCTCTCCGGAGTCCTCGCTTACCCGATCATCATGCAGATGACTTCGGACGTTGCGACGAAGCGGTGGATCATCAGCCAGCTTGGACAGGACGTTGCCATCGCGAACTCGGTGAAGGTCCTGGAACGTCGAAATTTCTCCGGACCGTCCGGACTCGACACTCGGCTCAGCGAAAACAGCATCCTGATCTTTCCGCCTGGCGTGATTGACACGCCACAGTTGCCAGAACTTCCGCGTCCGTTTCTTGCGGGAACAGATCGTCACCCGGATCAGAAACCTCTCACCGGACTTTCTCCGAACACGAACGAGGGAAGTGCTGCGGCGCAGCTTCCACTGCCCATCACGCGACCGTTGCCGGGCGAGAATTCCGCGACGGCGCCGGGCAATTCTGAGTCTGGAGTTGCGACACCTCCAGGTTACTCGCAAATTCCCAACGCCGAAGAGTCGATTGGTTCGGATCCCGACGAGACACGTCATCTGATGACTCACCCGGACTCGGTTCCTCTCGATGAAAAACCGCCGACACTGCCAGGCCGAGCTCACTTGTCCGACTCGGGCAAAGCAACGACCGGCAGACCGAGAACAACCAGTCCGCCGCGGCAAGACTCGACGACGCGCGAATCGACTGACTCCGAAATCCAATTCAACGCCAACGTCGTCCAGGATGCCGAAGCCGCGAAATCTCCCGCAGCGGAAAAGCCATTTCAGTCGCAGCCCGATCCGGACCTCGCGAACGCTCGTCCGGAAGAAGCACCGCGGACCGCCGAGACTCAGGAACTTCCCCTGACACCACTCGCGCCGGACGGCACGGACATCCAGACGCCAGCAGTCACGTCGCCGGCACCGAGTGTGCAGTTTCTTGATCCGCCGCAGGAGCGACCGCAGTTTCCCGGTCCGATTCAGACGCCCGAAAACACTCGCCCGCCTGCGCCCGCCAGTCCGTCGGCTTCGGCCGGTCCATCAATGGCGTTCAATGGAGCGGCTGAATTCGCCAACACGACTCGCGTTCCTGAACCAGCATTGCCGGGCAGCACTGTTCTGAATCCGCCCGCCGAGCCCGAACCAGCAACCGCTCCCCGACTGCCTGATCGATCCACACCTGGCACGCCTCAGTTCCAGGAGGCAAGCATTCAGTCGCTGCCGCGACGAGCCACCGAGCTGCCGTCGGACGACAACGTCTCAGTCGTTGGCAAAAGCCGCATCATTCGCCGGGAAGAATCGGCCTCCCGCTGGCCACTGATCACGGCGGGAGTGATCGGCAGTCTCGGCTTCCTCGCCGCGTTCAGCCTGCTGCTCTCGATGACCGGCCCGGCACCTCCGACTCTGGCACCGGCGCAGAAAAGCGACCGCTACTGGCTCGACAAGATCATCAATGACGAGCTGCCCGTGACGGACGAACCCGCCGCGGAACCGGTTGTCTCCCAACTGTTTGGCCGACCGACCGACGCGCCGACGCTGCGGCTGGACGCCGAGCACACGGAAATTCCGCGACCGCATTTCCTGGACCGAGGACGTCAGTCAGGAGTCGGACAGCGACGTTCACCTCAGCCGGACATCCCGCGACCGGATTCCAAACGACCGGACGGTGAAAACGAGACCGGCCCGAACACGATGCCGCCACGACGTACGGGTCCGCCGAGCCGCAGCCCGGACGTCCCGCTCGCACCAGCCGCCGAACAGCAGTCCGCCTCGGCTGTTGTTGAGCAACCTGTTGAGCAACCTGCCGCCGTGCCGAAACCCAAACGACAAATCGTCCGCGTCGACACTGGCCACGGTCCTGACATTCCAGACAGAGAGCCAGTGAGATCGGCAGCAAAGATCGTCGTGAAGCCCGCTGAGTCTGTGGCGGCCGGGTCTGATCTGCTCGACCGAATCCTGGCCTCCGTCGAAATCGAAAAAGACCGCACAGCAAAGAACGCTCCGTCAAAGAAAGACCCGTCATGAGCATCGCCTTTGATCCGGGTTCGTACCGCTTCCTGACGCTGCGTCGTGACGGCGGAAAACTTATCGCTCGATCCAACCGCAGCGTCTATTCGGTCCTGCCGAACACCGTCGCGCATCAGCAGATCCTCAAACAGGCTGGCCTGAAATTCTCCTCGTGCGAGAACGGGCTGCTGTTGCTCGGCGACGCGGCTCACGACAGCGCGGGACTGTTCAAGGTCCGCTGCCGACCACTGCTTCCGTCCGGACGAATTCCCAAAGAAGACCCACTCGGTCGGCAGTTGATTGCCTCTCTTGCCGAGAGCGTTCTGCCGAAAGCGAAGCAACCGGGCGAACGGTGCTGCTTCACCGTGCCCGGTGGAGCGGACCTGTCCGGCGAGTCGACTCGCGCCGACGTCGAATTCCTGTTGAGGATCATTCGGCTGCAGGGCTACGAACCACAGATCGTTCCAGCAAGCCTCGCGCTGATCCTCTCGCAACTTGTCGAGAACGCTTTCACAGGAATCGGTCTGGTCTTCGGATCAAGCGGTGCTGAGGCCATGCTCGCTCATCGCGGCGAGCCGATCTGCCACGCGCGAATCGACATCGGCGGCCAGTGGATCGACGAGCAACTGGCGACCCGTCAAAAAGAGATCGGATACGAACTGGAGACCGGCGAGCGGTTTCTGAACACCGACGCCGTCCAGCGCCGCCGCGAGTCTGTTGGCACCCCGCTTGTGCTCGCGAAGTCGGCCTTCGAGCGGGAGCTGGCCTCGCTGCTCCGTAAAGTCGTGTCGGAATTGACCGAGTCGTTCCTGACCGAACTCGCCCGCTCTCCGCGTGCCGCCACGGTCCCGACTCCGTTGCCGGTCGTCTGCTCGGGAGGCCTGGCCCGCACGGTCGGCTTCGACACGCTGCTCGCCGAAGTCCTCCACGATTCCAGGTTCCCGCTGGACCTGCGCAAACCGCAGATCGTCGAGGATGCCGAACGAAGCATCCCGCGCGGCCTGCTGATCAACGCCGAACTCGAAGCCACCTCGGCCGCCGCGTAGAAGTCAATTTGCTTTGCCGCTCGGGTCATGACCAACTGCCGGACACGTAAGGCAGCCTTGCCGCAGTCGCCGCGATGCCTTCCTGGTCCTCAAGCAACTGCGAGAGGAAATCCCAGTCGCCGCTCAGGAGAGAGTTTCTCGCGCTGTCCGGCATCGTGCAGGGACAGGAGTCCTCGCCAAATCTCACAGTGAGGCCTTCCAGGTCGACTGTGACTTCCAGCGCGGGGTCCGCTTCGATGGCTCTGCCAAGCCTCGCCAGATCTGCAGTGGCAGCACAAACGGCGGGGATGCCGAGCGACGTGCAGTTGCCGAAGAAGATTTCGGCAAACGACTCGGCCACGATCGCTTTGATACCCCACCTCATGAGCGACTGCGGAGCGTGCTCACGCGAGGATCCGCACCCGAAGTTGCGACGGGCAACAAGGACGCTGGCGTTCTGGTAGGCCGCCTTGTTGAAGGGATGATTCGGATCCTGCTGACGGTCATCCTCAAACGCGTGCTCACCGATGCCGTCGAAGGTGACGCAGCGAAGGTATCGCGCGGGGATGATCCGGTCGGTGTCGATGTCGTCAAGAAGGAGCGGCAAGCCGGGTCCGGTGATCTGTTCGATTTTCTGCATGATTAAACCTTTATTCGCAGGGTGCGTGATCACACACCGCTCGTTAGTAAAGTTCGAGAATCTGTTCGCCGCCGTGCGCAGGATTGCCCATCAGCCGGCGGCCCTGAAGATCGACGACAAGGTCCATCATTTCGAGCGGGATCTGCCCGATCAGAACTGGCACCTCGTCTGGAACTTCGACGACATCGACTGTGCAGAACCGATCCATCCAGCGCAGCCGCACAGCTTCGTAAATGTTGACAGGAGCAACTCCCTGGCTCGAAGTCGCCTGCTTCTCAGCGACCTTCCTGATACCAAGTTGTGTAATGACTCTGATTGGGAGGGCAAGCGTCGTTGCGCCTGTGTCAACAAGTGCGTCGGTGACCTCAACATGTCGAACGTCCGCTTCTTTGAGCCGACCTTCTTCGGCGGCGTAAAGGTCGCGAATGTTTTCGATGCGGACTGCTGCGAGAACTCGTCTCATGACTTGCTCCACTAAACCGCGACCGGTTCGGTCATCTTACGGACGTCGGTGACGGCTCCGTTGATCGCCGCGGCAGCGACCATTGCGGGGCTCATCAGCAGCGTTCGTCCGGTCGGGCTTCCCTGGCGGCCTTTGAAGTTGCGGTTGCTGGATGAGGCACAGACTTCCGCTCCCTGCAGTTTGTCCGGGTTCATGGCCAGGCACATCGAGCATCCGGCCGCCCGCCACTGGAAGCCGGCTTCGGTGAAGATCCTGTCGAGCCCTTCTTCCTCGGCCTGCTTCGCGACCTGCTGCGAGCCTGGCACGACGAGCGCTTTGACTCCGTCCGCGACTTTGTTGCCTTTGGCGATGGCGGCCGCTTCGCGGAGATCAGAAATCCGCGAGTTCGTGCACGAGCCGACAAAGGCGACGTCGATCTTCGTGCCCTCGATCGGCTGGCCTTCGGTCAGGCCCATGTACTGCAAAGCCTCGCCGATCAGAAAATGCTCGGACTCGGGGAAGCTGGAGACCGACGGAATGGACTGTGAGATTCCGAGCGACTGAGCCGGCGTGATGCCCCACGTGACGGTCGGCTCAATATCGGCCGCGTCAAAGGTGACGACGTCGTCGAATTCGGCATCGGGGCCGGACGCGAGGCTCAGCCACCACGCGGCAGCTTTGTCAAAGTCCGCTCCCTGAGGTGCCATCGGCCGGCCTCGCAGGTAGTCGACTGTCGTCTGATCCGGGTTCACGTAACCGCAACGGGCTCCACCTTCGATGGCCATGTTGCAGACGGTCATTCGCTCTTCCATCGTCATCCGGTCAAAGACCTCGCCGGCATACTCATAAGCAAAGCCGACCCCGCCTTGAACGCCCAGCTTCTGAATGATGTACAGCGTGACGTCTTTCGCGAAGACACCGCGCCCGAGCTCACCGTTGACTTCGACGCGGCGGACTTTCGGACGCTGCATGGCGAGCGTCTGAGTCGACAGCACGTAGGCAACCTGGCTGGTGCCGATGCCGAAGGCGATACTGCCGAAGGCGCCGTGAGTGCTCGTGTGACTGTCTCCACACGCCAGCGTCATTCCCGGTTGAGTCAGTCCCAGTTCCGGGCCGACGACATGCACGATGCCCTGGCGATGGTCGGCCAGGTCGAGCAGAGTGACACCGAACTCGCGACAGTTCTTCTCGATCGCCGACATCATTTCTTCGGCGAGCAAATCCTGAAACGACCGCGCCTGATCGAGCGTCGGGATGATGTGGTCGACCGTGGCGAGAGTCAGCTCGGGATGCAGGACGGTGAGGTTCCGGTCACGGAGCATCTCGAACGCCTGCGGGCTGGTGACCTCGTGAATGAGGTGCTGGCCGATGAACAACTGCGTCTGGCCAGAGGCCAGCGTCCCGACCGCATGAAGGTCCCACACCTTGTTAAACAGATTCTGCGACATGAAAGAACACCTTCGGATAGAGGACCGCTCATTGGGCGGCAAAAAAGGAACGCGAAACCGGCAACGGACTTTCGACTCAAGCGACGCCAAAAGTCACCCGGAAGTCCCGCTGGCAGGACACGCGAGGAGTGAAATCCGTTCGAGTAATCATAATCCGTCACCGTTACAGCATTTCGGCCGTAACCATTTATCCTGATGACGGTTACCCTCTATCACGAACAACGGACGCCGGAATTCCGCTGGCGAGACGAGATTGTAACACCGGATTCCAGCGAGTGTGAGCGTCTCTGAAAGAGACGGGCCGACGCGAATCAAACCGCAAGTGACCGCTGATCATTCGCGGCTCAAGACAAAAGTGGATCACTCAAGAATCTTCGCCGTGCTCGTCACAACCGCCTCGATGCCCTTTTTGTCCAGCTTGCCTTTGGCGTAGGCGTGGTTGGCTTTGACTTCCTGATCGTGCCACAGCATCACGGTCACGTCAGCCTTCCCGGCGATGCGGCATTTCGGCGGGCCTGCGGTGCCGTCAAACAAAGTCAGCGGAATGTTTTTGATGTTGTGCTTTCGTGTCAGCTTGATCAGCGTCTTCTCATCCGCTTTCGGATCCTCAGAGAGGAGTACGACGAACGCTTTCAGCTCCTTGTCCTGATTCTCATCGATCTGTTTGTCAATTCTCGCGATGAGAGTCGCGACTTCATCCGTGATCTGGCGGGCAACAATGTTGATCACTGGCCGAGCCCCGTACCGGCAGGCGTAGCAGATCGAACGGCCTCGAGCCGGACCGGTCACGTCTTTGACATCAAACGTGCCGACGTAATCTCCCACCTGGAGACCGGACTTCAGCGGCATTCCGGTCTCGTTGTCTGCTGCCAATCCGACAGCAGAAACTGCGAACGCGCAGGCAACGGTCGTCAGAACTCGATGCATCGTTTTCTCCGGGATGAGGAGTCCGCCAGACCAGCGGAAAAGCAGTCAGACAGTGTCATATTCCAAAACGGAAAAGTCACGCCATGCCGGTTTCTGAACCTGCGTCGGTTACCTGCCGGAAATCACGTCACGTTGCCTCAAACGTCATCCGCCCACGGAGCGTCGAACTGAAACAGCTCGTCGATTTCGGCAGCGTCGCCAATCAGGTTGTCGCCGAGGTCAGCCATTCCGGTTCCGTGTCCGCCGGCGATGACGTCCGTTCCGGCGCCACCGTCGACGCGATCGATTCCGGCTCCGCCGAGTGCCGTGTCGTTTCCTGCTCCCGCGGTGAGGTTGTCGTTACCGTCTCCGCCCAGCAGCACGTCGTTGCCGGCACCGCCGTCCAGGAAATCGATGCCGACGTGTCCGGCGAGCCCGTCGTCTCCGTCGCCACCAATAAGCGTATCGTTGCCCGCCTGACCACGAAGAATGTCATTGCCGAGCCCGCCCTCAAGCTGATCGGAATTGCCCGCCCCTTCGATCAAGTCATCGCCGGCATCTCCGACAAGAAGATCGCTGCCCCAACCGCCGCGGATCGTGTCCGCGTCATCTCCACCGCGGATCGTGTCGGCTCCCAGCTCTCCCAGCAGAAGATCGCGGAATTCGCTTCCGATCACGCTGTCGTTTCCAGCCTCGCCGTCAACGACGACACCATCGTCGAGCAGATTCGTGAAGACAGCGCGAGTCACCTGGCTGAGATCCACGCTGTCGTTGCCGGTACTGCCGCAAACATGCAGCCTCCGAATGAGGCTCAAACTGAGGCCCGCGATTTCACTCACGATGACACCGTTATATTCCACCTGGACGTTGTTGCCGCTGGAGCGGACCGTGACCGACGACGAATCCGGTGCGAGCAGCGTCAGCTGGCGGTTGTTCTGCGAATACCCGACTCGAACCTGCGTTGCCTCGTTGATCAGGTCGCCGCCGGCATTGATGAACCGGTTCGTGCCGGGACCACCGGCCAGAACGTCAGAACTGCTTCCCCCGTCAAGGTAGTCGTCGCCAACTCCACCCAGCAGGATGTCAGCCTCTCCCAGACCCAGCAGGAAGTCGTTGCCTTCTCCGCCGAGCAATGAGTCTTCGTCTTCGTCGCCGCGCAGCAGGTCATTACCACGATCTCCGACGAGCCCGTCGCGACCGCGATTGCCGTACAGCGAATCCGCTCCGTCATTACCGAACAGCCAGTCGGCATCGCGATCACCAAAGAGCTGATCCGCTTCCGTGCCCCCGTGAAGGTCGTCCTCGCCGGGCCCGCCGCGAATCGAGTCAGCGCCGGCATCGCCGAACAGTTGATCGTGCCCGCCATCGCCAAAGATCGTGTCGTCGTCGTCGCCACCGAACGCGCGGTCGTCACCGTCGCCACAAAAAATGACATCCGCACCGGCGTCGCCTTCGAGCAAATCGTTGCCGTCACCCCCGTTGATCGAATCCGCTCCGTTGCCGCCACGCAGCGTGTCGTCGCCGGCGTGACCATTGACAACGTCTACCCCGTCGTTGCCGCTCAGATCGTCGTTGCCCAGGTCGCCGCCGATCGTGTCGTCTCCGGTTCCTCCGATACCCGTATCGTCACCGAATCCGCCATAAATCAGGTCGTCTCCCGCGTTGCCGCGAAGGTCATCGTTGCCCTCGTCGCCGCTCAGAAAATCGTCACCGGCCCCGGCGATGATCAGGTCGTTCCCAGCCTCCCCCTGCAGGTTGTCGGCGCCGGCCGAGCCGTAAAGCGTGTCGTCTCCCGCTCCCCCCCGGAGCCAGAGTTCGACGCCGATGGCCGCTCGACCGTCCAGCACATTGCTTCCGTCTCCGCCGTTGAGGATCACCATTTCCGTCGAAGAGAACTCGTCGGTGCCTCGCCCGAGAAGCTGAGTCGCCGTCACCCGAAAATCAAAGTTGCCCCACTCAACGAGTATGTCGCTGCCGTCCCCGCCGGACAGAGTGTCGTTGCCGTCCCCGCCGCTGACGCGGTCGCCGTCACCGTCCTCACCGCGGACATCGTCGTTTCCGTTATCGCCGTTCATAACGTCGGCATCGCCCCCGCCGAACAGCAGATCGTTGCCGTCGCCAGCGAACATCGTGTCCAGTCCGAAGCCGCCAAACATCGTGTCGTTACCCTCCTGGCCGTAGAGCAGGTCCGATCCGCCATTGCCAAACAGCAGGTCGTCCCCCGGGCCGCCGTGGATCTGGTCGGCCATTTCGCCACCGCGGACCGTGTCGTCGCCGGAACCACCACGCAGTATCGCCTGCCGCCCCGACGATTCCGTCGTGATCAGGTCATTGCCGAACGAGCCGTCGATCACGACGCGCGCTGTGAAAGTCGGGTCGAGTGCCGTTAACGTCAACGAGTCATACCCTCGCCCGAGATTGATGCTCAGATTCGTGGCTGGACTGGCGAAGTCGAGTATCGCTGCACCGTGAATCAGCCGCGTCTGATCGGCCGCCGCTCCGGCACGAACTGTCACGACGTCACCCCGGAATCCAAACTCGATGGATCGCACCGGAGCCGGCACGGCGTCGAGCACACTCGTGACGTTTTCGTAAGAGATTTTCGAACCGTCTGAATTGATCGTGCCGAACCCTGGCTCGCTCAGCGCGTACCCGACAGCGGTCGCCGTGCCACCCTCGACGATCAATGAATCGTCGCCGCCGACGGTGCCAAGAAACGTGACGCCCTCCGGCGGAACCGCATTCGCTGTCCCCAGGTCAACCGTCACGATGTCCGTGTCAGGCGAGCCAAAGACCACCAGCTCGTTCATGGCAACAAAACTGAATCGAAACAGTTCGGCGCCGGCCACCGATCGCACCACCACGTCGCCGGAATCGCCGACGACCTCGTACTGTCCTCCCCCGTCCGGAAGCTGAACCCGGTACGTCCGCTGAGCCTCAAACGCACCCACATCGACCGGGTGATCGAGCGATCGCACCTCGCCACGCTGATCGGTTGCCGGTGCCCGGTCGCGGTCGCCCGCATCGATCGCCGGGCTCGAAGCGAGCAGTGCATGAGTCCGCGTCGGCCCGCCATTGTCGGCCAGCGGGAGCAGACCGAGGTTCAGAACGTTTCCCGGCGAGCCGAACTGATTGGAATTGTCTCCGTCAGCAACGCCAATCACCCGCGAGCCATCGCCAATAATATTGAACGAGCTGCTGGCAATCATGTTGCCGTGGTAATCCAGATTGCCAAGATTGGCTCCGATCAGAACGTTGTGCAGCTGCAAAGCCGGCCCGTCCGTGTAAACGCCGCTGCCCTCTCCACCGGACGACTGGTTCAGCGTGAACGTTGAGCTTGTCAGCAGCGATCCCTGCGCGGAGGCCCACAGACCGCCACCCTGATTTTTGCCCGGTTCGCCAATCATTCCGGAGGCACCATCGGCGCCGGCTGGCGTCCCCTTTCCCGCTTTGCCTCCAGCCGCGCCAAGACCGTGACCGGAACTGTTTGATGAGACTGTCGAATTTGTCACGGTGAGATTGCTTCCGGCGACGTAAACTCCGCCGCCCTGGCCATCGCCGCCGTCTCCGCCGATCCCACCCTGGCCACCGTCGGCCGCCGAACCCCCTCCCATCGGATCGCCGGCGTCGCCGCCCGCACCACCCGTTCCACCATTTCCTCCCATTGCCGCGTTCAACGCGACGGCCGTCTCAACCAGAGTCAGCACGCCTGCCTGCGTGCGGATGCCGCCACCATGAGCGAAGCCTCCGTCAGACCCGTCGCCTCCGAGCGCTCCCCCGGCAGCGCCGGCCGCACCGTCTCCACCGGCCCCGCCATCGCCTCCGTTTCGCCCGGTGCCCCCTTGAGCCAGGTTGCCTGTCACGCTGCTTCGCGTCACCGTCGCGTTGGCGAGTTCGACAGAGATCGCTCCGCCCACGGCATCGCCAGCGTCCGGACTGATCCCTCCTGGAGTTCCCTGAGCAGCAATCGCTCCGCCAACCGACTCGCCGCCCTCTCCGCCCGCTCCGCCGAATCCGGAGTTACCGCCGACCGCGCTATTGCCGGTCAGGCTTGAGTCGACCACGTTGAGGGATCCGAACTTGAGATAAACCGCACCACCGCCCGCATCAGCGCCTTCCCCTCCACGCCCCCCTTGACCGCCGATCGCTCCGCCCGCGCCTTCTCCTCCGGCACCCCCTGCTCCGCCCTGACCCGCCCGTGCCCGGTTCGTTGCGAACGTCGAACCGCTCACAGTCAGTTGCGCGCTGTCACCGAATATGGCTCCCCCATAGGCGATGCCTCCGGTCCGACCTTCCTTCCCGTCGACGCCGCCACCTTCGATCACACCCGACGCACCGGTCGCACCGTCGCCGCCTTGCGCCACGTTGTTGGTCAAGGAGCCGCCGGTGATTGTCAGCGCTGCACTGTAGATGGCCACCGCTCCGCCGATGCCGCGATGCCCGTCTCCGTTGGCGTTGTTTGTGCCGAACGCGATGTTGCTGCTGACTTCGACTCCGCTGAGCTCAACATTGCCGCCGACAGACAGGATCGCTCCACCGATCGAATCCCGCTCCGTCGGCTGACTGCCAGACATTCCGTCGTCACGAGCGACTCCGTTTCGAATCGAGAGGTTTCGAAAGATCGCCGTGACATTCTGAAAAATGTGAAACGCCCGATCCGTGCCCGAAGCGTCAATAATTGTTGAGCCGACTCCGGCACCTTCAAACACGATCGTCCGATTGCCCTCAGTCAGGTCAAAGTCGCCGGTCAGATTTGCGTTGTCCTGCCCGTTTGAGTTTCCCAGCCCGATTCTCCATTGCCCCGGTCCCAGGGTGATGATGTCGTCTTCGCCGTTGGAGTTTGCCTGACTGATGATGTCGCGCAGACTGGTCGCACTCCCGTCGACTGCGGTCAGCACTGGAGTGAACGCCGACAGAACGACTCGGTCTTCGAGTTGCTGAATCGAGCTCAACGACCTTCGTGAGCGGTTCGAGCGACAACACATTCCCTCAAAGTGCTTCGAAATAAGACGCCGCCAGTGCTTCCGAAATCGCTCACCCCGACCAGGACGAGGTGACACAAATGACAGATCCTTGCCGAACGTCGACTCAGTCTGATTAAGGTGCGTTTTCATGAAAGTCTCGGTCTGAGTGATAATGAGCTGACAGGCAGCAAACGCACACAAATTCTGTGAAACGACATCGCTCGATGTTTCTTCACTGGCGGTCGCTGCCTGGTGTTCAGAAATCCTGTCATTCGCTGGCAATGTGTTTCGGAGTCCGTACGACGGGATGCGCCGACGATGCGGGCTGTGAGGCCTCAGCGCTTAACCAATCCCCGGGAACCCTCAGATTCCCGTATCGCGACTTCGTCAAGCTGAAGCAGTGCAAACCACGGGACACATCGGTCAATCTGGTGAACGCGAATTGACGAGAGCAGGCAGCGCACTCCGCGAAGCACCAGAGACAATGGAACGGCACGAAAGGTTGAAACTCCGCATCGCGAGACATTGACCATCCCGTCACGAGACTCCAGCCGGACGGGACGGTCGCGATCGACAGGCAACATCACCTGCCAACCTGATCGGCATTGCGGCATT
>ERZ891418.23-NODE-23-length-53133-cov-6.435510_pt1 | contig 53133 bp, 40 predicted proteins | sample MGYA00521236_ERZ891418 | MGnify/ENA primary metagenome ERZ891418 (study PRJEB32303, sample SAMEA104408696) | aquatic metagenome | biome: Brackish water; feature: Chemocline; material: water | place: Baltic Sea | collected 2014-10-18T10:34:00 | depth 100 m ... | reverse complement strand
CTGACGCTCGACTTCGACTGGAACCTGACGCCGCATGACTTTTCACCGGGCACGCGTATTGTCGTCATCGCTCAGGCCACGGACTGGTACGACCTCGGCGAGCCGCACATCGGGCAGAGCAATCCCCGGACGTTGACCGTTGTTTCGCCGGAAGAAAAGCGGCAGGAACTGGCCGAGCGACAGGCCATGCTGCTGCTCGATCTGGAACGGGCGGAGGCTCTTCAAACAACGGCCCGCGGCCACGTTGAGGAACTGCAGTTGCAGCTCGACAAAGCTGGGAAACTGCGGCCTGAGGACGTCGACCTGTTGAAACGGATTGAGCTCGATCAGCGACAGCTGGAGTCGCGAATCACGGACAAGCTGGACGGCCTGGAAGCACGATCGCGCGCCATTCAGGCAGAGCGACGCTCGAACGAGGTGGAAGATCCCGAGTCGTCCGCACTGCTCGAGACGCTGGCCGGCGAACTCTCGTTTCTGCGGTCTGAGGCGTTGCCTGAGATTCGGCAGAAGCTGACTCAATCGATCAAGACGGCAGAGGAATCGTCGGCCTCACCGAAAACTTCGCCGGACACAAAGCGCGAGCTCGACTCGGCAGCAGTTCAGCAGGACACCGTGCTGAAGACTCTGCGAGGAGTGCTCGGCAAGCTCTCTAAATGGCGGAACCAGCGAAACCTGTCCGGTGATCTCCGCGATCTGGAGGGCGATCAGGGAAAGCTCGCCGACGAAACGGCGGACACCGGAAAGCTGCTCGCAACGAAGACCGCATCGGAGTTCACGAAACAGGACGAAGTCGATCTCGCGCGGCTTTCGACGCGCCAACAACAGATTGCCGACCAGCTCGAAGACTTTGGCGAGCAACTGAAGTCTGCCGCGAATGACCTGCGCGACGAAGACCCGGAACAGGCCGACGCGATTGATCGCGCCACGCGGGAACTGGAGAAGTCTCAGCTGACCAGCGAGATGCGTCAGGCATCGGCCGCTCTCATGCAGAAACGGATTGGCGACGCGTCACGGGCTCAGCAGAAGGCGGTCGAGGAACTGCGGAAACTTCGCGACGTACTCGAACAGCGCGACGTGACCGGTGCGGAAAACTTTGTGAAACGACTTGGCGAGGCGGGCCAGGAACTTGCCGGCCTCAAGAATGAGCTGCACGAAGTCCTGCGAAAGCTCGAAGACGCAAACGGAATTTCAAACGACGAGCAGCGTGAACGCGAGCTGGAAAAACTTCGCAAAGAACAGGAGCAGGTCAAGCAGAAGATCGACGAAATGGAAAGGCGACTGCAACGGCTGCGCAGCAATGCGGATCGTCCGGTCGGTCGCGCCGCTCAGCGGCTGGAGCGGGCCGATCAGTCCCTGTCGAGTGGCGATGGCGAGGCGGCTCAGGAGCAGCTTCAGGAAGCACTCGACGATCTCGAACAGGCTCAGCGCGAACTTGCCGAGGATCAACGCGAAGCGGAAGAATCGCTCGCCCAGGAACTGATGGAGAAAATCGGCGACCAGTTGAAATCGCTTCAGAGCCGCCAGAAAGCAGCCATCGAGGAAACGCTTCGTCTGAGATTAGAATATGAAAACCGTGGCAGCTGGACGCGCACGCTGCTGAAGTCGCTGCGTAACCTCGCGACCGTTCAGCAGGCCCTAGAAGCCGAAACGCTGTCTGCCGCCGAGCAGGTTCAGGCGGTCGAAATCCTGGCTCTCGCGCTGCGAGGTGCAGCGACGTCGATGAAGCTCGCAGCGGAAAGTCTGGGCGAACGCAGCGTCGGCGAGCAAACGGTTCAGTGGCAGAAACAGGCAGCCACTCGATTTGATGATCTCCTGAAAGCGCTTGAGACCGTCCCGAATGAAGAAGGCCAGCCACCGCCAGGCCAGGGAGAACCGCAGAACGAAACCGGGCCGCCAGGCGAGCGAGTCGCGCTCCTGTCGCAACTGAAAATCGTTCGCGCGCTGCAGGCCGATTTGATTTCGCGATTCGAGCAGGTTCGACAGAAAGAAGCGGAAGCTGGCAACCTGACAGACAACCAGAAGAAAGAGCTGGCCGCGATCGCCGAGGAACAGTCTCAATTGGCAGATCTGATTCGTGAGTTGACATCGTTCTTCGGAGAGCCCGAGGAATCTGACGCCCCGCCAGCCGACGCGGAAGAAAACCCAGTCGCTCCCCAGCAGGACTAACCGGACGACCAGCATGAGAAAAACAGCTCTCCGCATCGGAACCTTGACCGTAATCGCATGTCTCGCCGCGGGCATCCTTCACGCTCAGGACAAGCCAGCTGCAAAGCCAGCAGCCGATCCGGCGAAGCCGTCTTCGACGGACGAGGAATTACTGAAGGACCTCGTCCCAGGCATTCCGCTCGGAGGCACCGAGGAGAAAACGAAAGACGGATCGACTGAGCTCGATGAACTCGACAGGACGATCACCTCGATGCGGCAGGTCGGCAAACGACTGAACGATGGCGACACGTCGGACGCGACGCGTGACCTCCAGGCTGGCATTCTCCAGGACATTGACGCTCTCATCAAAAAGCTCAAGAAGCAGCCGCCTCCGAATCCCAATCAGAATTCGCCTCAGGATCAGTCGCCGGAAAACTCGCAGAAGCCACAGGAATCTGGCGCGCAGTCAAAGCCGAAGACTCAACCCAAACCGACCGCTGGAGAGCAGCCGTCTGGAAAACAGCCAACGGGTTCGGGAGCCGGACAGAAACAGGAGAACAAAAATGCGGGTGAATCCACGGAGGAAAATCGGCAGAAGGCTCAGGCCAGGGAGACGGCACTCGCGCGTCGCCGCGCATTGATCAACGAAGTCTGGGGCCATCTTCCACCGGCACTGCGCGAGAAGCTGCTGAATGTCGGCAGCGAGAAACTGCTGCCGCAGTACGAGGAGCTGATCCGTCGGTATTACGAATCGCTCGCCGACTCGCCCGATTCTCAGGCCCGTTGAGCTGAGAAACTGGCGAGACGTGCCCGGTGTAAACTCGTGGCCAGCCTTCGTATACTGGGGCCTCGCAATTCCTGCCCGGTCGATTTGTGGCGATGCTTCGCCTTCGGCCTGGCGACTCCGGAGATTCGTGATGCCCCCTGCCCCGCAATCTGAGGACTCCGTCCGCCTTCAAGTCCTGCTCGCTCGCTGCGGATTCGGTTCACGCCGGGCCTGTGAAGACTTCGTGCAGTCTGGCCGCGTCTCGGTCAATGGAACAGTTGTGACCGCCCCTGGTCACAAGGTCACTCTCAAAGTTGACAAAGTCACTGTCGACGACGAACCGGTTCGACCTGCACGGCCGGCCTACTACATGGTCAATAAGCCGAAAGGAATGCTCTGCACGAATAACGATCCGGGCGGACGACCGCGGATCGTGGATCTGTTCCCCAAAAGCGCGGGTCGAGTTTTTCCAATCGGGCGACTCGATGAAAACTCAGTCGGACTGATCCTCGTCACGAATGACGGCGAGATGAGTCACCGGCTCGCGCATCCGCGGTTTCGAGTTGCAAAGGTTTACCACGTCCTTGTCGCGGGCCTGCCAACGCTGGAAACGCTCAAGCAGCTTCGAGAGGGAATGTATTTCAGCGATGGACGTTTCAAAGTAGAGAAAGCTCGAAAGATCGGTCGTCGCGGCAAGAGCACACTCCTGGAAGTCGTCCTCAAGGAAGGCCAGAATCGCGAAATTCGACGGTTATTTGCTCGAGTCGGACACAAAGTCATGAAGCTCGAACGAGTAGCGTTCGGACCGCTCCAGCTCCGAGGAGTCGCAGTGGGCCGAGCTCGCCCGCTGACTCTTCAGGAGATCAAGCTTCTACAGGCTCATGTGGACCAGTGGGAGCGACGACAGAAAGACGACGGTCAACGAGCAAGTCAGAAGAAAACTGCGGCCAAACCGGCAGCACGGAAACGGCCACCGAAAAGCCCACGGTCGGGAACAGTCGAAGTTGGCCCGCTTGAAACGACGGCCGGTCGCGACCTCACTGGCCGTCGTCGAGATTCAGCAAACGAAGTTTCGCCGCATCCGGCGATCGTGAAGCCACGGGAGCCGCACAAGAGCTGACTCGACGGTGAATCCACTTTCGCCTCACAGTTGAGCGACCGCCAGCCGTTCGAGACACTCCCCCCGTCGAGACGACGACGACTCGCGAATTTGCCCGTGTGTGAGGAACGATGATGACTGAGTGCCACGGACTGGCCGGACTTGTGCCAACCGCAGTACAGACGACAGGCCGAGTGGTCGAGCACGAGCCAATGGCTCGCGACACGATGCGGCTGCGGATTGAGTGTCCGGAAATTGCCCGGCAGATCCTGCCTGGACAGTTTTTCATGGTTCGAGATCCCAGAGTCACGGATCCGATGCTTGGCCGTCCCTTCGCGCTTCTCGACACCTACGATGGTCCAACGGGAGAACCGATCGGCGTCGAATTCGGGTACATCGTTGTTGGGAAAATGACCGAGCTGATGACGACGTGGCGTGTCGGTGACGAATGCGAAATCTGGGGACCTTTGGGAAACGGATTTCCAGTTCCGAAAGATTTTGAGAATCTCGCCCTTGTCGCGGGTGGAATCGGACAGACACCGTTCCTCGCTGTCGCCAAAGAGGCTTTGGGACACAGAAGTTACGGCGATCCACTGCGTCAACTGAGCAACTTTCCTCAGAGTGTTTCGCTAAGCTACGGAGCCCGGTCCGCTGAATATCTTGCCGGCCTGAATCTGTTCGAAATTGATGGACTCGATCTGGAAATATCGACCGACGACGGCTCGGCTGGCCATCGGGGATTTGTGACCGAGTTGCTCGCCGCCCGAATTGCCGGGGAATCTCCACCGGATGCGATTTACTGCTGTGGTCCGGAACCGATGATGGCGGCGGTCGCCAGGCTCGCCCAGGAAGCAGGGATTTCCTGCTGGCTTTCTCTGGAAACTCCGATGGCGTGCGGATTTGGCATCTGTTTCAGCTGCGTGACACGGGTTCGACTGGACGATGGATCCTGGGACTACCGAAGGACCTGTGTCGAGGGGCCAGTCTTCCCGGCCGAGACGCTCGTGCTGTAATTTCTGCGCGGGGCCGGGAGCGCCACCCGGATTCGAAATTCTCGGCAGCCAGGTCTTTTTCCAGAAGAACTTCCGTGCCGTAAAACGTGTTAGAACAGGAAGTTTCGGTTGTCGCTGATTTCCTGATGCGATAGCCTAACCCAATTGCGGGAAAGGAGTTCCAGCTTCAACGTCCATTTCGACGAACTACCTTCGGCGATTTGGTTTATCCGCGGTCAGGATGATCGTACACCCGCTTCGATATTCGCAGATGACGCGAAAAGGAGCCTGCAGTGAGTCGAGCCAGCTCAGAGAACTACCGTTACACCGACGAGCCCCTCACCGAGTCCGCGATGTCTGGCGCCCGGGAGATTCCCGCGTGGCTGGTCAGCCTTGGGGCTCATGTCGGTGTTCTGTTCGTCCTTAGCGGTTTCACCTACGTGACCGGTCAGCTTGAGGAAGACGACGTCATCACAAGCATCGTCGACGAGTATGACGAACGCGAATACAAGTTCGACGTCACTGTCGCCGACGTGGTCGGTAACGACAGCCAGGTTAACTCGTTGTCTGCCTCACAGGCCGCCGCGAAAGTTGTGAGTCAGACCAACCCGCAGGACCAGATGCAGCAGGAGTTGCAGGAAGACATTCTGATTCCGGAAGCTCCCCCGGTAAACGACATTGCCCAGCCGCCCACAGCGGATCTGGCCAGCGTGATTGAAACAACGGGCGCGACGGAAAAGACGGGCGGCGTTGAAGGTTCGCTCGATCGAATGACCTTTGAGATCATGAACTCACTTCGAGACCGCGAGACGCTCGTCGTCTGGCTGTTTGATGAGTCCGGTTCACTCGCACCTCGCCGAGCTGACATCGCTGACCGTTTTGAAAACATCTACGGCCAACTCGACAGCCTGAACGCGACTGCCGGAATAAAGAAAGGTCGAACTGCGCCGCTGCAGACAGCCATTGTCGGTTTCGGACAGGGACTGCACTTCTACACGGACGAGCCGATTACGGACATCAGCAAAGCGGCAGGACTCGTTCGCAACATTCAGAACGACGATTCCGGCGAAGAAAAAGTCTTCTCAGCCGTCGGTGCTGTCGTTCAGAAGTGGCGTCGATTTCGCTCAGCTTCAAATCGACACAACTGCATGATTGTCGTCGTGACTGACGAACGTGGCGACGATTTCAGTCTGATCGAAGATGTCGCCGCATTGACTTCGAAGATGGGATTCCGCGTCTACTGCATCGGAAACTCTTCACCGTTCGGGCGTGAGAAAGGCTTCGTTCGATACACCTATCCAGACGATTACACGGAAGATATTCCCGTCGATCAGGGGCCGGAATCGCCACGGATGGAGGTTCTCGACCTGCCATTCTGGGGCGGACGGCGGGTTGACTCTGGCAGGATTTCTTCTGGCCTGGGTCCTTACGCGTTGACTCGGCTATGTGCGGAGACCGGCGGCCTTTACCTGATCACAGATGACGCATCCGGACGGACCTTCGACTCAACAGTCATGAAGGATTACCTGCCGGACTATCGTCCGATCCGGTTCTACGATGCGGATATCGCAAAGAATTCGGCAAAGAGAGCTCTCGTCGCGGCGGCCGAGTTGACTCGGCAGAATAGTATCAACGCTCCGCAACTCGTTTTTCGCGCTGACACCGACAACGCTCTCCGAACAGAGGCCACCGAAGCCCAGCGTCCCGCTTCAATTCTGGAACACCGCGTCGGCCAGATCGTTGCGGCTCTTGATGAGGGGGCTAATGATCGGGCCAAGATTAGAGAGCCTCGCTGGCAGGCGGCTTACGACCTTGCAGTAGGGCGAGCCAATGCCGTTCTCGCCCGGTCACTGGGCTACAACCAGATGCTCGCGAACATGAAGGTCGCTCCGAAGACCTTCGAAAACAAGAAGAACAACACCTGGATTATGAAGCCTTCGGGCGAAGTGGAAACAGGCCCGGCTGTGAAGAAAATCATGGCCAAGGCCGTTGAGCATTTGAGCCGGGTTATCGAAGAGCACCCTGGCACGCCATTCGAGTATCTCGCCTCAAGAGAACTCGAACAGAGACTGGGATGGACCTGGGAAGAGTCGTACACGAATTACGCTGAGATGGGACAGGGAGCCGGAAACAACGACGCACAAAACCGGGTCCTCTTCCTGGAAGTCACTGACCCGACGACGGGCAAGAAAAAGCTCATCAAACGCGAACGCCCAAAGCTTTGAAAGCAGTTCTGTTTCATCAGTCAGAATTCTGACTCGATTTAATCACCGGAGTCCTGGAATGTCACGGTCGGCCAATTTTTCCGCGATTGGAACATCTACTGCTGTGCATTTCCTGCTTCTCGGTGCACTCGGGATGATCCATTACAATCTTCAGGAGACTCAGCCTGAAGTTGTTCTCGAAACCGTCTTTGACGATGAACGCGAGCAGGAAGAGTTCACTCGCGATCTCGAAACAGATCCGGAAATCGCAGAGACTCAAAACTTCCTGGCGGGCGGAGCCGTCTCAACGGCGGTCGGTGGATCCGGGGCACCAGCAGTCGCGCAGCAGAAAATTGAGCAGTCCGAAACACTGAAGGAAATTGACTTCGCCGTCAACGCCAGCAATATCGATCTTCCTGGCGAGGAGATGATCGGACAGGAGCTCGGTGTTCGCGAAGTCAACGGTGAAACCGGAGCTGTCGTGGAAGGTTACGGGGCGGCTCTGTCACGGCTGTCGCAGGAACTCATTCGACTGATGCGACAGCGAAAAGTCATGGTCGTCTGGCTCTTCGACGAGTCTGAGAGCATGAAAGACGACCAGCAGGAAATCGCACAGAAATTTCACAAGGTCTACGAAGAGCTCGAGATTCAGTCTCGCTCAGACTCAAAGTTGAAACAGCAGGACGAAGTCCTGATGACAACCATTCTGAGCTTTGGTGCCGGAATTCACGAGCTGACAAAAACACCAACGACAAAAGTCAAAGAGGTTCAGGCCGCGATTGATGCAATCGCCATCGACGAAAGCGGCGACGAAAATATGTGCTCCGCGATTCAAAATGCAGTCACCAAATATGGAAAAATGGCTCGAAGTCAGCAACGGCAGTTGATCGTCGTCGTCGTCAGCGACGAGTCCCCAACGGATGATGCACAGATCGAAGACACGGTGCAAATCTGCGAGAAAGCGAAAGCCCCCGTTTACATTCTGGGTCGGGAAGCCGTTTTTGGTTACCCATACGCCCGAATCAAATGGGTCGATTCGGTCTACCAGCTCACCCACTGGGCGAGGATCAATCGCGGGCCGGAGACGGCATTTCCCGAGTGCCTGCAATGGAACGGGCTTCACGCCCGACACGACAGCCAGTCCAGTGGATTCGGCCCTTACTCACAGGTCAGACTTTGCAAAGAAACCGGCGGCATCTTCTTCATGCTACCAGGCGAAGAAGACAACCTCGTTGGCAGGCCGAAGCTGATTGCAGAGAGAAAGTACGCCGCGCTTGCCATGAAAGAGTACGAGCCGCTCCTGCTTGCAAGAAAAGATTACGCGGCAGCCAGAGCGAAAAGTCGCTTTCGCTCGGTGATGTGGGACGTGATAGTCGGACTCAACCCACATCTGGACAACAAGCTCAGCATGAAGACCTGGCACTTCTCAATCGATCCCGCTGAGTTCAAAAAAGAAGGCTTTGAGCAGTTCGAAAAGGCTTCGTATGCCATGAAGCAACTTGAAAAAGCACTGGAGATGATGGACGGAGTTCGGGAGTTGAGGGCCAAAGAAGAGTCACAGCGCTGGCGAGCCTGTTTTGATCTGACCTATGCCCAGTGCGTCGCTTTTCGAGTCAGGCTGTTTCAGTACATGTTGGTACTCGATGAACATGCGGCAGCGAACCAATTGCCAAAGGACCCAAAGCATAATCGCTGGGATATCCATTGGAGGAACACGAAACCCAAAGAACCCACCGATGAGCAGTTCGCACGGATCAAAAAAGCGTTTGGGTTTAAGGGGGACAAGGCCGGGTATCTGAAAATGCTGGATGACGAACGACAGAAAGCCAACGACCAATTTGACACCGTCTCACGCGAACACGAAGGAACTCCGTGGGATTCCCGAGCCAAATACGAAAAGAGTCTCGGATTTGAATTTAACTTCGTGTCACATTTCTGGGATCCGAAATATGCAGAGGTCGGTAAAAAGATCCCTCAAAAGAAATTCTAAGTAAAAGCAAGTCTCACGACTGTCCGCTGAACGAAAAGCTCTGCCGAACCGGCAGGGCTTTTTGTGTTATTGTGCGACAGCAGACTGTCGTGACGGTTTCGAATTCTTCGAACGGACTGACTTCGTAGCAGTACAGCCCGGCAAGGGGGTGTTTCCTGTTGCACTGAGCCGCAATCAGCACTCTGCGCCGGACGATTGACGACATTCCAGAGCCTTCGTTATCGTCACCCCGTTCGCGACTTCCGCTGCTCCTTCCCCAGACTGTCCCACCGATGTCGATTCGCCTTTCCTGTACCGACGCTGTCTCCACGGTCGATGATGTCACGCTTTCGGCACTGCCCGCAACCATTGGACGTGGCGAAGAGGCTGATATTCGTGTCCACGATAGCTGGGCCAGTCGTATCCACTGTCGGCTCGTCGAACGAGATGGGAAACTGTGGGTCGAGGATGAAAAGTCGAGCAACGGCACTCGAGTCAATGGCGGGAATGTCACGGCTGTCCGCCTTCGGACTGGTGATGAGTTGACGATTGGCATAACGACTCTGCGAGTCGCATACTCTCGCGTGCCTGCTGGAAGGACGCCAGAGCTTGTCGGCACGTAGGTTTGCGTTTGAAGCCGGCACATGTGGCGCTTAGTACGATCTTCCGAACGCCGTCGCTTCCGTCGAATCGAAACCTGCAATTACCAGGGAAGCTGGAATGGTCACTGCGTTCCGCGTTCACTGGGTCATTCTGAAAACCTGCATCGAAGAGCGGTTTGTGTACCGCGGCGATTTCGCATTTGCCACGCTCGTGCGATTTCTGCCGATTGTCACGCAGATTTTTCTGTGGGGATCGATCTTCGCGGTCGGGACTTCGAATCCTCGCGGCGCCATGAACGGTTACACGTATCCTGACATGGTCGCCTACTACCTGTTGGCGATGGTTGGTCGAGCTTTTTCGAGCATGCCAGGCCTCGCCAGCGGAATCGCGCGAGACGTTCGTGACGGAACGATCAAGAAGTTCCTCACTCAGCCGGTCGACATGCTCGGCTATCTGTTCTGGCATCGGATCGCCCACAAGCTGGTTTATTACTGTGTGGCAACCGGACCATTTGCGCTGGTCTTCTATCTGTGTCGCGACTACTTCCCGGTCCTGCCGGAACCGCTGGTCCTTTGTGGTTTCGTGCTCTCGCTGATCTTCGGGTTCCTCATCGGCTTCCTGCTTGAGTCGCTGATCGGGTTTGTGTCATTCTGGTTTCTGGAGGTCAGCTCGCTTCTGTTTATTTACATGATGATTAATTACTTCCTGTCGGGACACATGATCCCGCTGGACTGGCTGGGAACTTTTGGCGAGTACGTTCAGTATCTGCCATTCAAATTTCTCGCCTACTTCCCGGCGGCCATCATGCTTCAGAAATACAGCCATGCAGAACTCGTGCAGGAACTGTGCATCGAATTTGCCTGGGTACTGTTCCTGCTGGGTGCCAACCGAGTTGCGTTCGCTCGTGGCGTTCGACGTTACGGAGCTTTCGGAGGCTGACGCGGTGCAGACTTCCCGGATCGTCAGCCTGTCGCATCCGATGCGAGTGAACTACGCTGGTTATCTTGCCTCTCAGAACAGCGTCTGGCCTCCGCATCCAGCCTGGCTTCCTTTTTCGTTCCCTCATCGCAATGCCTTCCGATTTCGCCAACTCGGCCCGAAACATCGAAGATTCCGTACCGTCCGTGTATGGACGAGTCTTCTGGCTATCCTGCGTCGGAAACTTCGCGCTGGTCGCCGGGAATGCTTTGACGTTCCGCTTTGCTGAACTGGTGGCTTACCTCAATGGGACAGAAGAAACGACCGGACAGATTGTTCGAGTCGGAATTCTTGGCGCTCTCGCCAGTCGACTCGTGCTGGGCCAATTGCTCGATCATTACGGAACTCGGCGAGTCTGGGTGATCAGTACGCTGATTTTCGGAGCCGGCTGCTTCGGCTTCCTGTTCTGTCGTGAAATTGGCCCGCTGATCTACCTGTGCCGTATCGGATTTGCCGTCGGCGTGGCAGGCATGTCGACCACGGCGATTCTTCACATTCAGAATCAGGTGCCTCGCGAACGCCGAACGGAGATCATTGGGAATTTTGGGAGCAGCGGTTTCGTCGGACTCGTTTGCGGCACTCAGGCGGGCGACCTGATTTTTCGAGTCATCGACAACCCCGATCACCGATTTCAAATTCTCTTCGGACTGGCCGGCGTCCTTTCGATTCTTTATCTCGGCATCGTCCTGCTGATGCTTCGGGGCGTTGTTCATGATCGACCGGAGAAAACTCCGCCAGTCCATCGTCTCGTTTTTCGATACTGGCCGGGAGCGATCGTCCTTGTCGCAATCTTTATGGGAGTCGGTCTGACGGTGACAACCGTTTTTCTGACTCGTTTGACGACTCATCGATCCCTCGGCGGAATCGGAACTTTTTTCCTGGGCTACTGCGGCTGCGCGTTTCTGTTTCGAGTTGTGGCGAGTGGCTGGGCGAGAGTTATTGGCCGGCACTGGCTGGTCATCCTGGGACTACTCGGGCACGGCACCGGACACGTGGTCCTTGCATTCGCGACGGAGCAGTGGCACCTGGTGCCGGCAGCGCTGACTTGCGGATTCGGGCACGCGTTGCTGTTTCCGTCAGTCGTTTCGCTCGGGGCCGGTCCGTTTCCGCGTGAGTACCGGGGAACGGGAACCGCCATCATCCTTGGGTTCACGGAAGTGGGCATCGCGGCGTCGGCTCCGTTTCTGGGATGGATCATCGATCAGGGTGTGCAGAATCACAATTCAGATCCTTTCGCCCCGATGCTCTTTTTCACGGCGGGCACGGCAGGCAGCATCGCGATCATTTACGGGTGGCTGCACCACAACACTGAGGATGAGGAAACTCTGATGAGCGGCGACGGCGACGTGCTGGGAGCCCTCGGCCTTTCTCGTTTCTCGAAAAGAAAGCCAAAACTTCAGAGTGAGTCCGACACCACAATTCAAGACCGGAATTCTTCCGCGCCCAGCGAGACCGGTGACCGTGGCAGCTGAATCACCAACTCCGTGACACTATCATTCCGCCGTGGCGCTGCGATCAGTGGAGACCGAACGAGAACTCTCCGGGAGACAACGTTGGCTGACATTCTTGCCGATATCTGCGAGGTGAAGCTTCGTGAAATTGAAGTCGCCAAGTCGGCTCGCCCAGCGAGGGAACTCGAAGCTGCGTTGTCGGAGGCACCGCCGGTTCGAGACTTTGCCGCGGCGTTGCGATCCGCGAAGGGTGTCGGGCTGATTGCCGAAATCAAAAAGGCGTCCCCTTCGGCCGGGCTCATTCGCGCAGATTTCGACCCGGTTCAGATCGCCGCAATCTATGCTGAGGCGGGAGCGTCCTGCCTTAGCTGTCTGACCGATGAGTCGTTCTTCCAGGGCCATTTGAAATTTCTCACGGCGATTCGCGAACACGTGCCGTTGCCGGTCATGCGAAAGGACTTTCTGCTCGACAGGTATCAAATCCTGGAGGCTCGAGTCGCCGGCGCAGATTGCGTGCTGCTTATTGCCGAATGCCTCAACGATTGCCAGATGCGAGATTTGTATTTTTACGCGGCGGAGCTCGGGATGGACTCGCTGATCGAGATCTACGATGCGGAGAATCTCGATCGAGTCCTGAAGCTCGACCCGGAACTACTGGGCATCAACAATCGCAACCTCAAGACAATGATCACCGACCTCAGCCACACAACCGAACTGGCATCGCAGGTCCCCGATTCGTGCCTGCTTGTCGGCGAGAGCGGAATACGAACTCGAGCCGACGTCGAACGACTTGCGGCGGCCGGCGTTCGTGGGATTCTCGTGGGCGAGACGCTCATGCGACAGGATGACATCGCCGCGAAAGTTCGAGAGCTGCTCGGCACAGCCGCCTGATCTCTCAGGACCGTTCTGCCAACAACGAAAGTCTGGTTCATGAAGGCAGTGATTTTTGACGAGTGCGGTGAACCCGCGAATGTGCTGAAACTTCGGGACAGTGAACACCGTGACCCGGGCGATGGCGAGGTGCTCGTTCGAATGCTCGCAAGTCCCGTCAACCCGTCGGACCTGCTCTACGTCCGGGGTGAGTACACGCTGCAGCCGCAGTTTCCGGCCAGTCCTGGATTTGAGGGAGTGGGCGTTGTTGAGAAAGCCGGCTCCGGGCTTCGACCGAAGATCATGCTTGGCAAACGTGTCGCTGTGTTAAGCCGCTTTGGTGGCAACTGGGCAGAGAGAAATACTGTGCCCGCCACACAGGTTATTCCGCTGTCGAGTCGGCTGTCGGTCAATCAGGCAGCGACGTTTTTCGTCAACCCGGCCACAGCTTACATCATGACACAGCTGGTTTTGCAAATTCCGCCCGGAGAGTGGCTGCTGCAATCAGCAGCGAATTCGACGCTCGGCAGGATGATCGTACGACTCGGCCGACAGCTCGGATTCAAAACGCTGTGTGTCGTTCGCCGCGAGGAACAGATCGAAGCACTTCAGAAAGCGGGAGCAACAAAGACAATCGTCTTCGACGCTGCGACCCAGGCTTCAGAGAAACTGGTGGAAGCTGTTCTTGAGGCAACGGATGGTCAGGGAGTGCCGTTCGCAGTCGATCCTGTTGCGGGAAGCGTCGGGTCCGCGCTTGTCCGATGCCTTGCGAAAAATGGACGGATGCTGGCTTACGGATCACTCTCGGGTGAGCCGTTTCAGTTTTCTCCCCGTGAACTGATGACGCCGGGAGCCTCCCTCGAAGGGTTCTGGCTGGGCAACTTCATGGAGAAGCAGACGCTTCTGAAGAAACTGAGCCTCGTGCGAAAGATCACAAAGCTGATCGTTGACGGCACGCTCGCCAGTGAAATTGCCTCGGTCTTCCCACTCGAAGAAATCGAACAGGCGATTCACGACGCTGAGAACTCCAGCGGGAAAACACTGATCCAGATTGCCGACAAGTAATTCGATCTGGCCTCAATCCGGACGAGGCCCGGATCCGGCGGCCGCCCCAGGCTTACTGCAGCTTCTCTTCCGAGAATTTGGCGATCTGGAGTCCGACAAGCTTCAGGAAGCCCTCAGCGAACGTTGTGACACCGACGACTTTTTCGTTCTTCCTCTGCAGCTTCAGATGGATCGTGTCGTGACCAGAGGCGAAGATCGTGAGAGCCTCTTCGCGAAGTTCAACGTCTTCGTTCCAGGCCTTCTGCTCTGCTTCGGAAAGTTTCTTCAGGTCAAAACCCCGCTCTTTCTCAATCCGCTGTCGCCGTTCTTTGAGAATCTCAATCCACGGCTTCGCTTTGGCCCAGGTCTCAAGAAACGTCCCATCGTTTTCTGGCTGTTCTTGAGCACTGATCGCCACTGAGACTGCCTGAAGGCGATCCTCGGCCTTGCCACCGCCAGAGAAGAGAATGACTTCTTTGGACGGAAACGCGACCAGCAGCTCTGTCACACCGAGAAGGTCGCGGAGAGGTCCGCCACAATTCTCACCAAAGGTCACACGATGAATGTCGAGGCCTTCGATCTTAATCGCGTTGATTTGAATCTTCGCGTCCGTCTTCATGAGCGCTTCGAGGGCTTTGAGTGCGGCGGCGGAATCGGCTGTCTGAACACCGCCGGAAATCATGCGGACTCCGTCAACCTGCTCGACATTCACGAATCCATCGATGACACCCATTTCGCCGCCGTCTGCCAGGATGTCAAAAATGATGCCACCGGCTTCCTTCAGTGCCGCCTTGTGGTCTTCTTTGACGAGGGCAGACTTGTCGATTTCGACAACTGCCTGAATCCGCATCAGCTTGAGGATTTCGGCAAGATTCGCCTTCCGCATCTTGTCGAGAGCATGATTGACACGGCCAAAGAAGATCGTGTCGTCGGACCGTTTTGCAGCCGCAAACAGACTCGGCTTCGCTGCGAGTTCCGCGATCGTCTTTTCCAGTTCGGTGTTTGGAAGTGCGCTCAGTTCGAGATTCAGCCGGCCTTCCTTTTTCGGGGCGTCAGTCGTCCAGCCAATCATCAACTGGTCGCTTTCAACAAATAGCCGCTCCAGTTCGTCGATTTGATGACCGAGCCCGACTCTGCGAAGTTCAAATTCGCTGACGGACTCGTCGTCCTTCTTCTTCAGGCTTCCGTCCACATCCTTGCGGAGGCCTTCCATCAACTCTTTTCGGGCGGTTGCTTCTTTGGCATCGGCACTGTTCTTGACGATCGCTCCAAAGTCGTACTCTGCTGCAATGAGCGGGGTAATTGGGGCGAGCGGTCCCGGAAAGTTTGCCGGAACCAGGTTCTGGTTAGACGAGATGATCGCGTAACCGCCCGGAATAATTCGCAGGTAACACTTAAACGCGGGGCCGTCGATAAGGTAATAGCCCGTTTTGAGTTTCTTCTCCCTCTTTGCTCCAGCGAAGCCAACAACATTGTCAACCAGTGCCTTTTCATCGGCGACCGGGATGACAAAGCGAATTTCCATCGCTCCTTTGATGAAGATAAGGTCTACGCGAATCGGCTTTTGAGGATCGATGCCGCCCAGAAAGACAGGCAGGATGTCTTTAATGTTCTTCCACTGGGCAACCCCTTTCGGGCCAGACGACGTCACAACGTGCTTTAGATCGTCTTCGACTTCCTGGGTGCTCTTCACCATGACCGAAACGGTTGGGAAGACCTGAGCGCAGGCATCCTGCGTTGGATAAGAAAACGCGAAGGCAGCGAGCAGTACAAAGAATAAGGTTTGACGCACTTTCAACTCCTTTCACCGGACAGCAAAGCCGCTCCGGCCCGTGAGTGAAGAATCTCACTCATGGTTTCGGTTGGATCCAGATGTGAATTCAGTGAAGAGATACCGGGAGCAGGGGGGGCTAAGGAAGGCCGGCGGATTCTAGTGGTCGGGTAAAGCCGTTGAAAGGTTCGGAATACGGAGTCTTTGGGGATTCAGCCGTCGCGGTTGACGCCCACATCAATGCCGGGCCACGGACGGCTGGCAGACATGTCGGTTTTGGATTAGTGAGAGAGATGGCGGAGAAAAACACGGGGGATTTCGACGGAAGGTGAGACGAACCGAGTTCGAAATCGCGTCGCAATGGACGCCGTGTGAGTTGCCGCGAGCAGAGGTGTACTCCACTTTTCGACGCAGCGGCCGCTCAGCTTGATGGAAGGGCATGGTCTTTGTGTGTCCCGAGCGATGCTCAGAGTTTGTCTCATCGAAAGAGCCTGCTCATTCGGTACCACATACCGTGCGTTTGGCGAATCGTCCACCAATCGCCATCCTCTTCCCGTATGACTAAAGTCAGCCCCTCATCTGCCAGTGGCATCGATTAGTCTTCCGGCGAATGGTCCGACCCGGTAAAAATTACGTGCAATTGAGCCAGTTTCTTTACGGATCACCGTCACTTTCTGGATCAAACCAGAGTTTTTCAAACCCCGATGCCGGAAAGAGTTCGCGCTTCGTGGAACGCGCTCTGCCTGAGGCAGGGTTATCACAGGGAAGTGGACAACACGAGTAAGTTGGGAGTCGTGGACTTCGGGTTCCTGCCGAGCTCGTAAGCCACCTCTCTGCTGGAGCCAGCAATGTCGAATTCAAGTGTGCAGGAAGTTCGAGACCGTATCATTCAGTTGGCGCGGGAAATCGAAGAGTTTTCCAGGTCAGACTCACCACCGCAGTCGTTTTTTCAGGAATTCCTCAAACGCGTTGTCGGCGCCGTGGGTGCACGGGCCGGAGCCGTCTGGATGCGGAACTCGTCCAATCAGCTGGAACTCGTTTCCGAAGTCGGGTTGGCGACCACGGGCTTCCATGAGAACCCGAACGCCCTCTCTGCCAACCAGAAGCTGCTCGTTGAGGTCATCTCCAACGGACAGGCCTGCACTTATCATCCCAGCGGGTCCAACGTTCCTCTTCCCACCGAGGACATGCTTGTTCTGGCAGCGCTGCAGCAGAACAAAGAAGTCGTCGGCGTCGTCGAGATCTTTCAGCGTCACGACACGCCCGAACAGGCTCGTCCCGGATTTCTTCAGTTCGTCGAGCAGATGACCGGCTACGCGTGCCGCTATCTCGACAAACAGACTCAGACAAGTTCGGCCAGTCAGACGGGCATGGTTGGCAAAGTTGCCGAGGAATTTGAGCAATTCGTTCTGCAGCTTCACAACAGCCTCGACCCGCGGGATGTCGCATTCACGGCGGCCAACGACGGACGACTGCTGATTGGCTGCGACCGCATGAGCGTCGTGATTCTGGACGGTAAGAAAGCTGTCGTGCGAGGCGTCAGCGGTCAGGAAAAAGTGAACCAGCGGGCGAATCTGATTCGCCGCATGACAAAGCTGGCTCAGCGAGTCATCCGGAGTAAGGAAACGCTGCTTTACACGGGTAAGGTGGATCACCTGGCACCGAAAGTTGAGAAAGCTCTCGCCGATTTCGTGCAGGAAAGTGGCTCCCGCATGGTGACGGTCATTCCGGTCTTTGAGCCGGATCCGCTCGTAGAAAAAGAAGAGGATCGTGCGAGGCCGAAAGAGAAGATTCGCAGGCCGGTCGGCGGCCTGATCATCGAGCAGATCGCGGAAAGCCAGCCGAAGCCAGGCGTCATTGAGAAGTCCGAACTGATCTCGGATCACATTGGCTCCGCAATCTTCAATGCCAAACGCTACAACCGGCTGTTCCTGATGCCGGTCTGGCGAGGCCTCGGTAAATGCTACAGTTTCCTTGAAGGCAAAAACGGCATTAAAGCGGCGCTGATTCTGCTTCTGATCGCTGCTGCGATCACGGCAATGGTCTTTGTCCCGTATGAGTACCGTGTTGAGGGACAGGGGCGCCTGCTTCCGGTCACTGAGGCGGACGTGTTCGCACCGTGGGATGGAGAAGTCTCAGAGATTAAAGTCAAGAGTGGAGCTCGGGTCGCCGCAGACCAGGTACTGCTCATCATCGAAAACAAAGACCTGGATCAGCAGTGGCAGGCGGCCCTTGGTGAGCTGGAGACAAAAGAGACGCTGCGTCAGAAACTCGCCGCGATGCACGGGCGACTGACAGGCCCGGACGATCAGTCGCAACGGTTGGAAATTCAGGGACAGTGGATGGAAACCGGCAAGCAGCTCGAAAGTCTTACGGAGCAGTTGCGGATCCTGAAGGAACGAAGAGACAAACTGGTTATCAAAGCGCCGATTGCGGGAGTCGTCGCAACGTTCCAGCTCGATCAACTGTTAAAGAATCGTCCTGTCCGCCGCGGCGAACTGCTGCTGGAAATCAAGGACGATCAGGGCGACTGGAAACTCGAACTGGAAATTGAAGAACATCGCAGCGGCCATATTCTTGATGCTCAGAGAAGGCTGGAAAAGCAGGATCTCCGTGTTGAGTTTGTCCTCGCAACCGACTCCGAGAAAACAGTCGAAGGCACGCTCGGCGCGATCGATACCCGAACCAATTCGTCACAGGAACTTGGGGGAGTCATCGTTGCCTTCGCCACTTTCAAGAAGAGTGAACTGCCTCGAACGCCTCGAATCGGCGCCGAAGTGAGAGCAAAGATCAGCTGCGGTGAGAAATCGCTCGGCTACGTCCTGTTTGGAGACGTCGTCGAATTCGTCCAGAAGTATTTCTGGCTCTAACGGCTCAACCTGCGGAATTTCGAACATAATGAAGCCCGGTCGAGTTGCTCGGCCGGGCTGATTTTATTGGCACGGTCGCAGATCAGTTTCAGGTTCGCGACAATCCGGTCCCTGCGTCAAAGTGTCCGAACCTGGTCTGGCTGGTCCTGAAATGATGTTTCCCGACTTTGAAGAAGAAATGCGGTTTCGCTCTGTGTGGGAATCGGTACGAATCGCTCGATCGGTCGAGTATTCGCTCTTCACCTTCGGCGCTTCCGATTTGCCGTACTACCTGGTCTGCGAGCCCGGTCATCCGGGAGGCATGGTCTCGGTGCAGCGGGGCGACGTGAGCATCGCCAGGCCACTCATCCTGACGCCCGGCAATTCACACCCCGAGTTTGAAGATTTCTTCCTGGACCAGGACGGGCAGCAGTTCATCGACTTCCTGCTCTCACGCACGGCAGCGTTTTCAAATCTCAAAATGACGAACCGCTGTGGCCCGGCGAAACTCCACAGTGACAGCGTTGAGGAGATCGTCGCCAAGCTGAATCGACAGCTCGATGATGAAGAAGAGGACCGCGTCGCCGTACTTACGGCTCCAGCCGAACTCGGCGGACTGGCCATCCTGAAGTACACCACCGAGCGAATTCTTACGAGTGCTCCGGGCAACGTTCAGGAGCTTCGTGAGCGGGGACTGCTGCCGTAGCGCTGCCGCTTTCAGGATTCTCGCTTCGCTGCCAATTCCACGTTTGCCAATTCGGAGCCCGAGCAATGTCCAAGCGTGTCCTGCTGGCCGGCCTCTTCCACGAGACGCACACGTTTCTCGAAACGCCGACGAAGGCTTCCGACTTTGCGGTGCGAACCGGAGAGGAGCTGTTCGAGGCTCGTGATGACGGCTCGCCGCTTTCCGGCGTGCTGCAGGTTGCAGACGAGTCCGGCTGGGACGTCATTCCGGTGATCGATATGCGGGCGACGCCGGGCGGCACCGTTGAGGACGCAGTCTTTGAGCAGTTTTCGGACGCAGTCCTGTCTGCCGTTCGAAGCCGCCTCGAATCGGAATCGCTCGACGGAATTCTGCTGATTCTGCACGGAGCGATGGTGACGCAGTCGCAGCCCGACGTGGAAGGCGTGCTGATCCGGCGACTCCGGGCCGTTCCGGGAGCGGAGACGATTCCGATCTGCGGCGTTCTCGATCTGCACGGAAACATTTCGCCGATCACGATCGAACAGACTCAGGGACTAATCGCTTACCGCTGTAACCCTCACACCGATTCACGAGAGGCCGCGCAGCGCGGATCCGCGCTGCTGCATCGAATCATGACTGAGGGCACCGCGCCGGCTGGCGTGTGGGATCAGCCGCCGGTCATGTGGCCGCCCACGGGAACCGGCACGGCCGACGATCCAATGAAGACGCTCGAACAAATGGCTCGAGAAATTGAGCAGACACATCCCGAAATCTTCGCCGTCAACGTGTTTGCCGGGTTTTCGTTTGCCGACACGGAACACACAGGAGTCAGTTTCTCGGCCTACACATTCGGCGATCCGGAAGTCGCGCGGCGTGAGCTCGCACGTCTTTCGACGTGGTCCGTCGAACATCGCGAGAGCGGGAACAAAGTCGAGCCGTCCCTGGAGTCCGTCCTGCCTGAAGTAAGGCGCCTCGTCGCTGCCGGCCGGACGCCCGTGATCCTGGTCGAGCCTTCTGACAACATTGGCGGAGGAGCTCCCGGCGACACGACGACATTTCTAAAGGCGTTTCTCGCAGAACCATTCGAGAACTCCGCCGTCGTAATTAACGATCCAGCCGCCGTATCATCGCTCGCGGACGCGAAGCCGGGAGAAACACGAACACTGACAATCGGCGCGGCACTCAGCAGCTCGTTCTGTGAGCCGGTCGAACTGGATGTCGAATTCGTGTCATCGAGCGACGGCCGCTTCGAGCTTGAGGATCGACACAGCCACCTCGCTTCAATGAACGGGGTCCACATTGACATGGGACCGTCCGCCGTTGTGCGAGCTCGTGGAGTGAGCATTCTTCTCACGACTCGAAAGACGCCTCCGTTCGATCTCGGGCAACTTCGCTCGCAGGGAATCATCCCGGAAGGATGTTCCGTCATCGGAGTCAAAGCGGCCGTTGCCCATCGCCAGGGCTACGACCCGATCACAGCCGCAACATGGACCGTCAACGTCCCTGGCCCCTGCTCAAGCGACATGACCGGATTCCCGTTCAAGATCGTCCGACGCCCGATTTACCCCCTCGACTGAATTCACCGCGTAGAGGTGTTCCATGAGAGTCCCGTGCAGGTTTCTCCCACTGCTCCTGCTGGCAACCGCAGTATCCGTACCGGCGGAGTCGGCAGAACTGCGAGGCCGCATCGTCGACGAATCCGGCAAGCCCGTCGCCTGCCGGGTTTACATCGAATCGAAGACCGGAAAGTTTTTTCTGGCCGAGGGGACCGAGGGATCCCGGCACGAGCACTACAACAAAGATCGCGGCGGAAGCGTCGAAGTCCACACCGCACTCAACAAAGGCAGCTTCAAAGCCTCTTTGTCGAAAGGCCGCTACGTCGTCACTGTCGAACGGGGCAAAGAGTACTTTTCCACAACCAAAGAAGTCGTCGTCGGCACGAATCCCACGGACGTCAAGCTGACTCTGAAACGCTGGGTCAACATGGCTCAACAGGGATGGTTTTCGGGCGACACTCACGTCCATCTTCCGCTGAACACGCTGCCGACATTCGTCGAGGCCGAAGACCTCAACCTGGCGTTCCCGATGACCGGCTGGGTTCGCAACGCGTACGACTCACCAGCCGGAACGTACGCCGATGAGAACAACAAAATCGCCACCGATCTCATCCGAATTGACGACACGCACCTCATCTATCCTCTCAACACCGAATGGGAAATCTTTACAGTCGACCGCAAACGTCACACGCTGGGAGCGATCTTTGCCATCGGTCACAAAAAGCCGTTCACTCTCGGAGCTCCCCTCGTCAAGCCGATCGCCGAGGAGGCACGCCGCCAGGGAGCGCTGCTGGAACTCGACAAGCACAACTGGCCGTGGTCGATGATGCTGATGCCGGTTGCGAACGTCGACCTGTTTGAGCTGACGAACAACCACGTCTGGCGGACGAACTTCATGTTCAAATCGTGGTACCCGGAATACACGGCTCCTTACATGAATGTTCCGAAAGACGAGGACGGCAATTTCGCATCCGAGCGGGCATGGCTGGAATTCGGATTCCGCAACTATTACACGCTGCTGAACTGCGGCTTCAAGATGAGGCCGACCGGCGGAACGGCCTCTGGAGTTCACCCCGTCCCGGCCGGTTTCGGCCGCGTTTATGTCGAGTGCTCCGACGGGTTCAGCTACGAGAACTGGATGAGAGGACTCGACGCAGGCCGCAGCTTTGTGACCACAGGACCGATGCTCATGGTGAAAGCCAACGAGAAACCAGCAGGCTCAACACTGAAATTTGACAACTCAATCCCGCGAGCCATCCACCTTGCCGGGCAGATCCAGAGCGAACATCCGATCGACACGGTCGAGATCATCGTCAACGGACGGGTTGCACGCTGGTGGCAACCGGACCAGACGAAGCCAACTCAGAACGGATCGTATGCGGCACAGATCGATCTCGGTCAACCACTCACAACATCAGGCTGGATCGTTGTGCGGGTCTTTTCAAAGCTGCCGAACGGTCGCTCGCGGTTTGCTCACAGCAGCCCCGTCTACGTTGAGATTCAGGACCGGCCGCTGCAGCCACAGAAAGTCGAGACGCAATACCTCGTCCAACGCGTCGAAGATGAACTGAAGCGGCACCGTGGAGTTCTCACGGCCGAAGCCATCGCCGAGTTCGAAGAGGCACTCGCCTTTTACCGGGAGCTTGATGCGAAGGCCGGTGACGAAACTCCACACCTCGATATCCGAGTTCCGGGCCTTGATCCAGTCCGCAGCCCCGTCAAGTAGAAGACCTGCCATCGACCGGAAGCGGTTTCATCGCCATAACTTGAAGTCTCACACCGGAAAGTGACGCGTGAACTCCTCGCAGTCGCGAGCCACTCCGGATGCCCCGGCGAATCGTTCCTCGTCCAGAACGAGAATCATGAAGGCCGCGTCGGGAACTCCCTCGTACTCGCAGCGGACGCCTCTTCGGGATGCGGGCTCGAATCCGAAACGAGGGTAGTACTCAGGGTGTCCCAGTACGACCACGAACACGCAGTGATCCTCACGGAGTTGGTCCAGCCCGCTTTGATCAGACTCCCGCCAATTCCAGAACGCTGACGATCGGCGGCGACTGCCATCGGAGCGAGGCCAGATCCGTCTGCCACGAATTCGCCGTCAAGGAGAAGTTGGACCGGCGAGAAGAGAATGTGCCCCGCGACCTCTCCTTCCTCGACCGCGACGAGTGAGATGACGTCCCGACATTTTCTCAAGTCTGTGACCAGTGCTGCCTCGGCCGGGCCAGCGAACGCTTTTTCGAGAATTGAGCCCACTGCCAATTCATCCTCCGGTCTTTCAGCATGAATTCTCATTTGATCCCGTCAGGTAAATACACAAAATTGCTTATCGGGTCGCTTAACAACAGATTAACGACAGCAAGCAATCTCACATCTCCGCCTGCTTGAGAATGCATCCGCACTGCCTACAATCCCGCGAATGCAGGTTTCGACATTTTTGACAACAGATTCTGTTTTTATTCTCGCGGCACAGCCAGAGCCGCGAGCCAGCCAGTCGGACGCGTGTCATGACGATTGAGGATTTGATCGAGGAGTTTGACGACCTTGGCGACTGGGCCGACCAGTGCGAAGTCCTGATCGACATGGGGCGAGACCTTTCGAACATGTCGGATAATCTGAAGACCGAAGACACCAAAGTCCACGGCTGCCAGAGTAACGTCTGGATGGTCGCCGAGGTGAAATCGGAACCACTGAGAATTGAGCTGACTGCCGACAGCGACGCCATGCTTGTTCGAGGATTGCTTTCGGTCGTTCTGATGGTGTACTCCAATCGGTCTCCTCAGGAAATCCTTGAGACCGACGTCCGGGACATCTTCAGCCGGCTTGGGCTCGATCGTCATCTCAGCCCGGCACGAAAAAACGGTCTGTCCGGGATGGTTACACGAGTCCGAGCCATCGCCGCCGAAGCAGTCGGGTTACAAAGCTGACGCCGTTGGCGTGCACTCCCAGTCTGCGAGGCAGTAACCGACTCGCTGCAGCCCCTTGCCGAATGACGACTGACATGTCGCAGCGACCGCCATTTGATGTCGAAGCCGTTCGCGGCGACTTTCCCATTTTGAACCGGCCGCTCGAATCCGGTCGACATCGCAAAGGGAAACCGCCGGCGTTCCTCGACAGCGGCGCGAGCGCGCAGAAACCGCAGTGCGTCATCGATCGCGAGCGGGAAGTTGAAGAACAGTTTTTTGCGAATGCCTACCGCGGCGTGTACTACTTCGGTGCAAGAGTTGACGAAGAACTCGAAGCGACTCGAAGCGGAATCGCGAAATTCATCGGCGCGGAATCGACCGACGAGATTATCTTCACGTCCGGAACGACGATGTCGCTGAACCTTGTGGCGCGAGCCTGGGGCGGGAAGTTTCTCGAACCTGGCGATGAGGTGCTCATCACAGAAATGGAGCATCACGCAAACATTGTTCCGTGGCAGATGGCCTGTGCCGAACGGGGCGCGACGCTCCGGTGGCTGCCGTTGACTGAAGATCGGCGTCTCGACATGAGTCGCCTCGACGAGTTCCTGACACCGAAGACGAAAATGCTGGCGGTGACGTCGATGTCGAATGTCCTCGGCACGATCAATGCGATCAGCGAACTCGCCCGGCGAGCCCACGATGTTGGCTCGCTGATTTGCGTCGATGCCGCTCAGTCCGTGCCGCACCGGATGACGGACGCCAGCGGCCAGCACAATGAAGTCGAGCCGGTCGACTTCCTCGCCTTCTCGGGACACAAGCTTTACGGCCCGACGGGAGTCGGGGTGCTCTACGGTCGCCGCGATCTGCTTTGCGAGATGAATCAGTTTCTCGGCGGAGGCCACATGATCTCGCAGGTTTACCGAGATCATTCCACCTGGGCCGACCCTCCGGCAAAGTTTGAAGCAGGAACGTTGCCCATCGTTCAGGCAATCGCGCTGGGAGCGGCTGTTGAGTACGTCTCGGGCCTCGGCCTGGACCGAATTCACGCGCACGAGTCGCAGCTTCTCGGGTACGCCCACGAACAGCTTGCGACGATCTCCGGCCTGACGATCTACGGCCCGGATCTCGAACATAAAGGGGCGATCTGCAGTTTCACAATCGACGGTGCCGCAGCCGAAGACCTGGCGAACCTGCTCGACATTCGCGGCGTCTTCGTCCGGCACGGGCACCATTGTGCGATGCCTCTTCACGAAGTCCTCGGAGTACAGGCCTCGGTGCGGGCGAGCTTTGGCGTCTATAATTCCTGCAGCGATATCGACCGCCTCGTCGATGGACTTCAGTTCGCCCTGGAACGGCTGATCGTCGCTGAAAAGTGAATCCCGGTTCAACGCCGCCCCGCCCTGCTCCTCTGCCCTGCCCTGCGTGAGCCGCCTTCCAGCAATACACGCCTCACGGAACAAACGAAATCCCACATGAGTGACTCCGTAAAGACTTCTCTTCCCCTTTCACTGAGCACGCGGCGAGCCTGGGCCGCCGATCAGAGCATCAGCTATCTGATGCAGCAGGGCCTGGTGAATCGTGACGTCATCTCACTGGCGGCGGGGTTCGTCGATGAGGTCACTCTGCCGACGACTCTTGTGCAGAACGCGGTGCAAAGAATCTTCGCGGAACGAGCATCCGGACAACGGGCGCTGCAGTACGGCAGCACGGGCGGAAACGTCGACCTGCAGGAACAACTGCTGAGCCATCATGCTCGACTCGAACGATGTGACGTTTCGGAACTTGGCATTACGCAGGATCAGGTCATTGTCACAGCCGGGTCGCAGCAGTTGCTCAACCACGTGGCGGAGGTGCTGCTCAACCCGGGAGACATCTGCCTTGTCTCCGCTCCGACCTATTTCGTTTTTCTCGGCACACTCAACGGTGTCGGAGCGCGGACAATTGCCGTTGAGAGTGATGAAAACGGAATGAAGATGGACGCGCTGGAGACGACTCTCAACCAGCTCGAAGCGGCCGGTGATCTGCCACGAGTGAAACTGATCTACCTTGTCAGTTCATTCGAGAACCCGAGCGGTGTGACACTTGCCGATGATCGACGCCGTGCGGCAGTTGACCTGGCACAAAGTTTTTCGAAGACGCATCGGATTCTCATTCTGGAGGACGCTGCCTACCGGGAGCTCCGCTACGAAGGTGAGGACGGGCCGAGCATCTGGAGTTGTGACGCCACGCGGGAGCACGTCGTACTCGCGCAGACATTTTCGAAGAGCTTCTCACCGGGAATCCGAGTCGCCTACGGAATTGTGCCGAAGGATCTCGTTACACCGATCCACGATGTGAAGGGCAATTTCGATTTCGGCTCACCAAATCTCAGCCAGCAGATCGTCGCCGAAGTTGTGCGAGACGGCTCCTACGAAGCTCATGTCGATTCGCTTCGTCAATCGTACGCGGTCAAGCGGGACGCGATGCTCCGCGCCGCGGACGCTTACTTTTCGGACATCGCTGGCGTTTTCTGGTTGCGGCCGCAAGGCGGTCTCTACGTCTGGATGAGCCTTCCGCCGTCTGTCGATACTGGTTACGAGAGTGCGCTCTTCGAGCGAGCCACGAAGCACGAAGGCGTCATGTACGTCCCTGGTGAGATCGCCTACCCAGGTGGCTCACCGCTGAAACGTACGAATGAAATGCGGCTCAGCTTTGGCGTCGAAGCCCCCGAAACGATCGACGATGGAATGCGTCGTCTCGCGAATGCCGTAAGGAATGTCCTCGAATCGACATCACACGCGACGCCAGGCTGAGTGGCGAGGAAGGACGCTCACACCTTGTAATTCCGGTCCGGCAACCGGGCAGGAGTCGTTCCGGCGGCGATGTCCCGCCAGCGGTCCAGCTTGGCAAGCGTTTCCGCGTCCGTCTCGGTTTCCATCGGGCGGTTCTGAGCAGACCACCTCATGTGGCACGGCCGCTTGTCTTTCGGCTGGTTCCTCTGAATCGTCCTCACGATAACCACGATGCCGAGAAGCAGTCCTCCGAGCATCATGATTCGCATCAGGACCTCACCTTTCATGTTCGACTGAGCGGACATGAAATTGTTGATGAGGATGAGGAATGCCCCGATGAGCAGCTTCACGACTCGGTTTGACATGCCGTCGGTGAGGTTGACCGGACAGAAATAGATCAACGCCACGATGATTCCATAGAAGAGGAGGTTCCTCTTCGACTCCGCCGCCAACTTCCCGGCGAGGTAAGTCTTCACGGCTGTGCGGCTGTGAAGATCAACTTCTTCGGTGTCATTCTCTGTGCCAGTTCCCGTGTCACCCGCGTAATAAAGTGCGGCACACACGGAGACGATGATGAGAAAGACGGTGACCGTCGGAGCAACCAGAGTCCGGGGGTCCATTGCATTTCCACTGGCCGTGTTGACGGCCCGCTGTCTTTGGAAGTGAATTGTCCTTCAGCGATTGAGATAACCTGAAACTTACCCCGCAGAAGGGACTGTTGAGGTCCATTCCAGGATTTTCCGTTGAACTGCAGCTTGAATTTCGACCCTCTCAAATGACATTCGCGATCGAGCCGCGCGACATGTCGGCGCACGAACAAACGCGACTGAAAACTGCTGGCCGGGCTCATTCGCCGTTATGGTCGCAAAGTCAGGTCAAGCGGCCGCTCTGCAATGGCTGTCGTGAGTCCGCGGCGGTTCTTTTCAACGCAGATTCAACTGCCAGAATGCAGGGCCAGTGCGTGCCGTTCGCGCTACACCACCAACGAAAATCTGCTTGCCGTCCGGGCCGACTGCGACTGACCAAAGCCGCGAGCCAGCCGTCTGATGCGAACTGACCGTTTCGACCGAGTCGGGATCGATCAGGCGGACCGATCCATCCTGACACCCGACGATCATCCGGCTTCCGTCGGGGAGCCATGTGACCGAAAGTGGCACGGAATCCATTTGCGCGAACCGGACCAGCCTTCCAATTGTGGGCTGCCAGATCCGGACGGTTCGATCCTTGCTGACCGAAGCCAGCATCGGTCGCGTCTCGCCCTTCGAGATTGGCCGGACCGAAGTCGAAAGAACTTCTGCGCGGTGGTTGCTCAAAGTCCGTTCGAGTTTCCCTGTTGATGCGTTCCAGACTCTAATCGTGCTGTCGAGGCTGGCAGTCACGATCTGCTCGTCAGTCAGGAAAGCCACCGACGTCACGCCCCGGGAATGCCCTTCGATTCTGCTGACCGATTTCACTCGGATCGCGTCCGGCGCGTCTCCGGACAAGTCAAACAACTGCCAGGTCGCATCGAGCGAACTCGTCACCAGCCGCTTTCCCGTCGATGAAAAAGCCACATCGGTGATGACATCCGAGTGGCCCTCAACACGCTGCAGCAGGACCGGTTCCTTCCCCAGCGAAGAGTTCCAGTCAAACAACTCAAACACACCCGACTCCGCTGGAGTTCCTCCGGCGACGATCAGTCGCCTGCCGTCTGGTGAAAAAGAAATCGCCTGGATTTCGGTCAGACCAGTTTCGATGGAACGCAGCGAAAGCTCGGGCTCAGCGGATTTCGTACCCCAGATCTGCAGCCCGGCGGAGCTGCCAGCAATCAGCAGTCCGCCCGGAGCCACTGCAAGCGCGGTTACAGGTGGCTGGCTCTCGCCTGGATCCTGCGTGACTCCGCGAGAACTGCCGGACAGAACGAGAAACAGGACAGCCCAGCGAACGTGATTCATCCGGTCCGACTCCTGGCCGCCTTACGCGGAGTTGCTCAATATTCGTTATCGGTGTGTTCGGAACCTCCGAAGCCGCTGAACGTGGACTCCGCCACCTGCCGGATGCGCCGCTCGGTGACTTCCTCGGTCAGCCTGGCGATCGCCTCGGCAATCGGCATCACACCGACGTCGCCATCGATGCGGTCTCGAACGGCTACCGCTCCCGCCTCGGCTTCTTTGGGGCCGACTACCAGCATGTAAGGGATGAGTTCGATTTGAGCATCTCGAATCTTCGCCTGCAGCCGTGAGTCGTGCAGATCGGTCGACACACGGAATCCGGCGGCCTTGAACTGCTTTTGAACTTCGATTGCGTAGTCCGCACTTTTGTCGCTGAGAGGAAGGATGCGAACCTGCTCGGGAGCCAGCCACAGTGGAAACGCTCCGGCATAATGCTCGATGAGCATTCCGACAAAACGCTCCAGCGAGCCGAACGGCGCGCGGTGAATCATCACTGGCTGGTGCGGCTTGTTGTCCGGCCCGATGTACTCAAGTTTAAATCGCGCCGGAAGGTTGTAGTCCAGTTGGACCGTGCCAAGTTGCCACTCACGTCCAATACAGTCCCGGACCATGAAGTCGACCTTCGGACCATAGAATGCCGCTTCGCCTTCTTCAGTTTTAAAGTTGAGCCCCGACTCTTCGAGGACGCGACGAAGAGTTTCCTCTGCGTTGTCCCACAACGCGTCGTCGCCAACGTACTTGTCTTTGTTCTTTGAGTCGCGAAGTGACAGCTGGGCACGATAATTGTCGAGCCCGACGCTTTTCAGCACGAAACGGACGAGATCGATGGTGTCGCGAAACTCCTGCTCAACCTGCTCCGGAGTGCAGAAGATGTGAGCATCGTCCTGGGTCAGGCCGCGGACTCGCAGCATGCCGTTCAGCTCGCCCGTCTGCTCGTGCCGGTACACCGTGCCGAACTCGGCCAGCCGCAGCGGCAGTTCGCGATAGCTGCGGGGCTGCGACTTGTACATGTTGACGTGGTGCGGACAGTTCATCGGTTTGAGGAGGTACCGCTCCTGAGTCTTCTCCCACTCATGCAGGATGCGACGTTTCTCTGCCGGAGCAGCACTCAGACTGAAACCTTCAAGGTTGAAGCCGAGCACCTTCGCCGCATCCAGCAGCTTCTGCTCTTCCTCGCCGTTGAGCGGAGTCTCGTCGATTTCGTCGAGCCGCTTGACCCAGTAGTCGACCAGTTGCCCGGCCGAGTGACCGAAGATCGGTGCGAACTGCGAATCGCGGTAGTAAGGAAAGTGCCCGCTGGTTTCGTACATGTCGACCCGGCCGATGTGCGGCGAGTAGACCGGCTGGTAGCCACGTTCCAGCAGCTCCTTCTTGATGAAGTCTTCGAGGGTGACGCGAATCGTCGCGCCCTTCGGCAGCCACAGGCAAAGTCCCTGGCCAACGTCCGGCTCGATCTCAAACAACCGCAGCTTCTTGCCGAGCACTCGATGATCGCGTCGCTTCGCCTCCTCAACCTGATCGAGGTACGCCTTCTGATCTTTCTTGTCAAAGAAAGCCGTTCCGTAAAGTCGCTGCAGCGGCCGCGCACTCTGGTCGCCTTTCCAGTGAGCTCCGGCCAGCGACAGCAGTTTGAATGCCTTGATCTTTCCCGCGTTGGGAATGTGAGGCCCGCGGCACAGGTCGACGAATTCGCCCTGCCGGTAAAAACTGAGCGTCTCATGTTCGGCCAGGCCGCCGGAAATGTGCTCGACCTTCAGTTCCTGCTTGAGATCGTCGCACAGCGCGATCGCTTCCTCACGCGAGAGTGAGAACCGTTCGAAGGCCTCGCCCTCTTTGACGATCTTTTTCATTTCGGCTTCGATCGCCGCAAAGTCGTCCTCGCGGATTGGCGTTGCCAGATCAAAGTCGTAGTAAAAGCCGTTATCAGTCGTCGGCCCGAAGGCGAGTCCCACGCCCTCGAACAGTCGCATGACTGCCCGCGCCATGACGTGAGCACAGGAGTGGCGCAGAACACCGAGTGCCTCGGGGTCGCGCGTGGTGAGCAAGGTCAACGGAATGGGGCGAGCTTCGGTCAGCTCGCTGAGCGGCCGCATCGAATCGAAGATTGTGTCTTCGACTTTGACAGCGACAACGGCCCTCGCCAGGCCTTCGCTGATGTCGCTCGCGACGTCCAGTGCCGTCGCCGTGCCGGAGTACTCTTTCACGGTGCCGTCGGGAAGTTGAATCTCAAGGGGATCAGAAGACGCCTGAATCATCGAACGCTCGTCTTTCTCTCAGAGTAAGATGACTGCCGTCCCGCCGGCACAAATGGCGAGGCCTCCGTCAGTCACCAGCCGGAATCTTTTCTCAAGGTCATTGGGTATTCCGGCAGGTCGGCTTTGTATTCGATGAGCCTGACAATAAAAAGACGCCGTGGTTCGTAACGTTTTCGCCGTTTCAGCCAGAATGAAGGAGGGCATCGTGCAGGCGTGTATTTCACTCGGCGGCAACATGGGCGACGTGGCGGACACGTTTCGCAAAACGCTGCGCCAGCTGAAAAACACAACCGGTGTCGCACACGTCGAGGCGAGTCGTCTTTACCAGTCGGTGCCGGTCGGGACGGACGCGGGTCGCCCTTTTCTGAACGCGGCCGCGACTCTCGACACAAGCCTGACGCCGATTGAGCTGCTCCGTTTGCTGCAACAGATCGAAAATTCGCATCAACGAATTCGCGAGACCCACTGGGGGCCCAGGACACTGGATCTGGACCTGATTCTGTTCGGCGATCAGACGGTCGCCACGCCGGAACTCACGATTCCGCACCCCCACTGCTGGTACCGCCGATTCGTTGTCGATCCGCTGGCGGAAGTCGCTCCCGAGGCGAGGCACCCTGAATTCGAACTGTCGGTCTCACAGCTGAAAGACGTTCTCTACACGAACGACTTTCATATCGCCGTGCGAGGACCGGACGATCTACTCATTCGACTGCCGGAGTTAAACCGGAACTTCTCGTCGGAATTTCCCGGCGTCCTGCTTCTTCCGTTTTCAGAAGCGAACTCTGAAAACTCGCGGCAAATCGTCGTTTCATTTCTGGCCGCAGACGAAACGCCGCGTCCATTCCGGCTGAGAGGCCGGGTCGACACCGCTGAGCAGTTTCTTCGGGACGTGCTGAGCGCTGCACGTGGCCAGGTCACCCAGGTCGCAAACTTCACATAGTGGCCCAGTAGCCGCCGCGCGAGTGATCGTAGGTCACTTCCGTACCGTGCGCGGACACGTTGACCTTTCCATCCTGAAACACGGTCTGCCCCATCGCCCAGGTTCGTACTGGCCAACCTTTCAGATGCGTGCCGTGCCAGGGGCTCCAGCGCGACTTCGTCAATTGATTCTCATTGAGAATGGTGTCTTTCCGGTTCAAGTCGACCAGAACCAGATCAGCGTCGTATCCCTCAACGATGCGACCCTTGTTGACGATGTCCCAGACTCGCGCGGGAGCGTCGCACATCCAGGCGACGACCTGTTCGAGCGAGCAGAGTCCCTTGTTGACTCGATCCAGCATCAAAGCCAGCGAGTTTTCGACGGCTGGCAATCCGGATGGTGACTTCGGATACGGCTGATCCTTTTCGGCCAGAGTGTGCGGCGCATGGTCGGTCGCGATCACCTGGACGATTCCGTCGAGAAGCCCTTTCCACAACGCCGCATTATCGGCTGCCGTTTTGATCGACGGGTTCATCTGAATCAGTGAGCCCAGCCGCTCATAATCGTCCACGTTGAAGAGCAAATGGTGCGGGCAAACTTCGGCCGTTATGAGTCCGCCGTGGTCGGCAATGAGCGGCAGTTCGTCCGCCGTCGAAACGTGCAGCACGTGGAATCGGTGCCGGTAATATTTTGCCAGTTCGATCGCGCGTGCCGTCGCGATGACAGCCGCCATGTGATCTCGAATTTCGGAGTGGTCCCGCCAGGTGATGCCACGTCCTCGATGCTCCAGACGAATCTTGTTTCTCCGAAAGGTCGTTTCGTCTTCGCAGTGAGCGCAGATCGGCAGCGTGGTCTGTTCAAAGATTTCTTCCAGCGCGAGCTGTTCGTCCACCAGAAGATCGCCGGTGCTGGAACCGATGAAAATCTTGATCCCGGCGACTCGATTCGCCTCACGCAGACACTGAGTGTTCTTTCCCGTCGCGCCGATGTAGAAGCCGTAATTGACGACTGATTTTTCGGCGGCGAGTGCCAGCTTCTCGTCAATTCGCTGTTGGTCGATGGCGTTCGGGATCGTATTCGGCATCTCCAGAAACGTCGTCACGCCTCCTTTCGCGCACGCGTGGCTCGCCGTGCGAAGGTCCTCTTTCTCAGTCAAACCCGGATCGCGAAAGTGGACCTGATCGTCGACCACGCCGGGGATCAAATGCAGCCCCGTCGCGTCAACACACTCATCGGCGCTCGTGCCGGACGGTGGATCGATCGCGACGATCGCCGTGCCATCGACAAGAACATCTGCTTGACGAGTCTCACCTGGAAAAACGCAAGTGGCTCCCTGGATCAGCGTTTTCATGCTCCGTCACTTTCAAATCGAGGATTGTCCGGGCGTCCGGGATGCGTCTTAAAAAAAGCGGGCAGACCTTCAGGCCGCCCGCTTCAAACTATCGGTGACTGCCAGGTAACCCCGGCGGATCTCTACTTTTTCTTGTACTTGTGCTCGGTGTGGCAGTGTTTGCACGCGGCTGTGATCCCCGCGATCGACTCAAGAGCTCCCTCGGCATCTTTTTTCTCGATCAACTTGAGCGTCTTCACACTGGCCTCGTCGAGAATTCTGCACGCCTGCTTCCAGACTTCGTCAGGACACCGACCGTCCGCCATCATGGCATGACCGGATTCGTTAAGCAGAGCGGCCGCCGTTGCCAGCTTCTTCCAGGCCTCATCATCTGCGGGAGCTTCCTTGAGGCCTTCCTGAAGAACACCAAGTTGCGGCTTCACGAGTCCTGCCATCAGCTGTGACGATGTGAGTGGTCGCGTCTCACCTTTTTTCTGAGCGTTTCCAGGCACAATGAGTGAGACGGTCAGGACGGCAAGAGCGAGGGCGGCAATACAAAGACGCTGTTTCATAAGACTTCCTTTGGGCCGTTGAAGGAACGAGAGGCGGGACAGTTTGAGGTCGAATCGTAGGGGAACTGGCGAGGGACTCCAACCGGCCGGTCAGACGGCAGTGTCAGGGTCAGGCAGGACGCGACTCATCTCGTCTTCCCGAAAGCCCATGCCCGTTGAGCCGAGCGTCGACAGGTCGATGCATCCGTTCCGCCTGGTAAACATTCCCGGATGCACCTGGGCCTCAGGAATCGATGCCTCCGGGTAGAACTGCATGCTGTTCGTCTCGACTCCCATGATCGTCCCGGCGTGAGCGGCGAGCCGAAGATGCGTCACTTGAGCGAGCATCGGATTCGCCAGGTCCTGCACCATCAGCGGCATTCCATGAGCCTTCGCCCAGCACAGACTGAGGATCGCCCCCGTCTGCGTTTTGCACGTCTTCAGTGCGACTCCGGACCAGCCCAGGCTGCGGCCCAGTCGCACGTGCTGCCAGTCGTGAGCACTCTCGTCCAGAAACACGGGCTTCCGCGCGGCGACGCTGCGACAGTCAATTGAGAATTTCTCCAGGTCGTACGGAAACGGCTGCTCAATGTAGAGCAGCATGCCGAACGTCCTCGGATGCTCTTCGCGCAGCCGGTCGAGAATCTCATTCACGTAACGTGGATCAGTGACCGTGCAGTTGAAGTCGGCCGTCAGCCACACAACGTCCTCGCGAATCGCGATCTCGCCAACTCGCACGAGCCGATCGTAATCCCACTCGGCATCAATCCCGCGAAGCTTCACTTTAAGACACTTCAGACCGTCCCGACGAATCCAGTCCTCCAGCAGAACTGGATAGCCATCATCCGGTTCTCCACCGGTCAGATCGTCCGCCGAAAGCGGGTCGAGACCGCCGATCAAATGCCACGCCATCAATTTCTGCGGGGCGGGATTCTCAAGGAACGCATCCGGGAAGAGACCGGAGAACGAAATGTCGGACTCCTCAACTGGTTCGAGAAAACGGCTGAGGTCACGTGACAGAAACTCGGCCGAATATGTCTGATAGGAATCCCGCTGAAGCAGTCGGCCATAAGCGTCGTGAAGAGCAATGTCAAAGGGGCTGCAGCAGACCAGAGCGGCAAGAAACGGCACATCGTTCGAGCCGGGCTGGCAGGGATGTGTACCCTCGCCTCCATGCGCCGTGCGAGCGGAATTGAATTCGCTGCGCAACCGCGACAGTTCTGTCCGCTGAAAATCGTACCCCACTTCCAGGGGATGCCCGGTCACATCGAACGAAGCCCACGCCGCAGTCAGCCGGCGGCAGAAATCAACAAGCGCATCGTGACGTTCGGTATAGCTGAGTTCGCTCGGCCAGACCCACTGCACGTTGAGCGGCGTTTCTCCCCAGCCGGACGCAGACTGCCCTCGTCGATCGGTCACCGTGAGCCGCACGCGTGCGCAGGTGACTTCGGTCAGCACCTCCGGGCCAAACTTGATCGGCACGCGAGCCTGCACGGGGATCAAAAAGAGCTCTGCCGCGGTGACTCGAACGTCGCTGTGTTTCGACCCGGTCATTGGTTTGAGGATGGTTCACCGGACAGTTTGCCATCGTCACCACTTGCTCCGGATGGAGCAGGCTCAACTGCCGGCGGGTTGGTCCACTTCTCCCACCCGGCCGGAATCGAATGGAACGCGGTCCGGTAGGCCATGCCAAGCAGCAGGACCAGGCCAATGATCCCCAGCCCGATCGTCCCAGGACCGTTCTTTCCAGTGCCCATGACATCCTGGCGACTGGTCAGCCACAGCAGGACAACAGCGATGAGTGGTGCTCCCAGCACGGTAACCGCCTGAGCAAAAATGAGCGTCGGCGTCCGGTCGAATCCAAGCAGGGTCGACGCGAGAGCCACGACCATGCCGGTCAACAAAGCGGCCGTCGTCATGATGCGCGGCCATTTTCCGGATGGATCGCTGCCAAGGTTGAGACTGTCCGACAGGATGAATCCGCCAATCATCGAGTTCACGAGAAACGATGAATACGCGGCAGAAAACAGACCGAAGCAGAAGATGATCTTGGCACTCGGCCCGAACGTCGTTTCCAGCGCTTTCGCAACATCCACAGGGTCGTTCAGTGTCACTTCTTTGCCGGTGTAAAGTCCTGCGGCGGCTGTCGACATCAGCATCACCGTGATGAGAAACATGATGATCGACCCGATTCGGGCGTCGAGCATGCCGCTCTTCAATTCCGGCTCCTTCCACCCTTTCTGGCGAACGAGGTAGGCCTGATAGTAGGCGGCTGTGATGACGAACGTGGTGCCGACCAATGCGAGCAGTTCAATAATGAGGTCGCTCGTTTTTCGCTCGACTCCGGACACCCCGACCGACGGGATCAACCCTTTCAGCAGTGCGCCAACATCCGGCCCGAGCAGCACAAGGTTGACTGCAAAGCAGATCAGCATGAGTGCCACAAAGCACATCATGACCCGTTCAAGCATCTTGTAGAGATCCTTGAATATGAACAGAAACGAGATCGCGACCGCATTGAACAGAACGATCAACACGGCGACGGCCGCTTCGCTGTCGACAAAGACCTTGAAGGCAGCTCCCACTCCAATATTGTTTCCGGACTGGAATGCGGCGGAGATGAAAAACGCACAGCACCCAACGAGAATTGCGAGGCCTTTGCCCGCCCGCTCGCGGATCAAATCTCCCGGAGCCTTTTCTGCGAGAACTCCCAGCCGGGCGCCGATCGTCATGTAAAGCATCATGAAGACGACGGAGATCACAACGACCCAGAGCATGGAATAGCCCTGATTCGCTCCGACCTTCGAGCTCGACACGATGCTGCCAGGCCCGATGACAACGCAAGCCGTGATCAATCCAGGGCCGAGCCGGTAGTACCAGGGACGCGGGGAAGGTGCGTTTTCTGCGCTGCTCATGGGGGATTCCTGATTCGAAGTTGCAGGCTCAAAACGGAGTCGCAAATCCTACAGGAATCAGGTTGGCGCGCGAACTGACGGCGGGAAGGGTGCTCTCCGCCGTTCTTCAAGCAGCGAGTTCACAATTGATCGGCAATCGATTTCAGCACGCAGGCGGCCTGAGTGAGTTCGGCTCTCGTCGCATCATTGGATCGGCTCTTTCTGACCTTGAAGGTCCGGGGAGAGACTTCGACAAGAATACTTAATGCTTCGTCGAGGATGTCGTTTGCCATCTCGATCGCCTGAACTTCCGACAGGCCCAGTTCCTCAGGTTCGAAGAGGACGGCGATAATCGAGTCGGCGGCGACTTCCAGAAGCTGTCTGGAAGTCTCCCGGTTTTCGGATTCGATTTCCGATTCTGACGCGGAAGAGTCGCGACCTGCAAAAGCAGGGTTCAGAGTTTCGTAGTGAAACATGGCCCAATGACTCCCGCGATGAATGAGTACGGATTGCCTCGGTCGGCCAGAGCAGGCGAAAGAATCTCACGCAATGTCGTGGTGTAGACCGTTGCTGGCAATATCTTCTCCAAATTCTCAATTGACACAGAAAATGAGGCAAATCCCTCTTCGGCAGTTAGTCGACAGAAAACGGCGGTGCGCATAAGAAAACCCGGCCAGATTCTGGCCGGGTCGGACAATTTGTTACGAATTGCTCAATCTTCGAACGCCGCGTCGAATCTCACATTTGAGGGTTCAAAGTCGACATTCTTACAGAACTGGCAGGACTCCCGGGCACCATGCTCGCGGTCCATGCCAGAGTCTTCCCACTCGACCGAAAGCGGCCCGGTATAACCAATTGCGTTGAGAGCCCGGATGATTTCCTCAAATCGGACCGCCCCTCTTCCCACGCTCCGGAAGTCCCAGCCTCGCCGAGGATCACCAAACGGCAGATGGCTGGAATTGATTCCGGTTCGACCGTTAAGTGTCGTTGACGCATCTTTCATGTGGACGTGGTAAATCCGGTCAGGAAATGCCCGGATGAACTCGACCGAATCGATGCCCTGCCAGATCAGGTGACTTGGGTCGAAGTTGAACCCGAATTCTTCACGGTGGTCAAGAGCTTCCAGGGCTCGCTCTGCCGAGTAGATATCAAAGGCAATTTCGGTTGGGTGGACTTCCAGTCCGAACTTAACCCCACACTCCTGAAATACGTCGAGGATCGGATTCCAGCGATCGGCGAGCAGCTGAAATCCCGCGTCAATCGTCTCGCGGGGTGTCGGTGGGAAATCGTAAATCAAATGCCAGATTGACGAACCGGTGAAGCCATTGACGACAGAAACTCCCAGTTTCTGAGCGGCTCGGGCCGTGTTTTTCATTTCCTCAATAGCCCGCTCAGTGACACCTGCGGGATTACCATCACCCCACACATAGGCCGGTAGAATCGACTTATGGCGTGAGTCGATGTTATCCAGAACCGCCTGGCCGGCCAGATGATTGGAAATCGCGTGCAGCTTGAGGTCGTGCTTCTCAAGCAGGTCTCTTTTTCGAGAACAATAGGTGTCATCAGAAATGGCTTTGTCCACTTCGAAGTGGTCGCCCCAGCAGGCAAGCTCCAGCCCGTCGTAGCCAAATTCGCTGGCCTTACGGCAAAGTTCTTCCAGAGGAAGATCTGCCCATTGACCGGTAAAAAGTGTCACATCTCGAGCCATCGTAGCGCCTCACAGCAAGTTTGTTTGACCGCAAAAACCTGATCTGTCGAACAGGGCCGACTGACAAAACGGAAGATGTCCCCCTCGTTTCAGCGGGACACTTTAACCGGAATCGTACCGGAACAACATGACGATCGCTAACAGCGAGCCGGAAATAGTCAGGCTGTAACTCGTTTTAATCAAACGACTTGTGTTTTCTTTTCAATGTCCGGGGTCGCCGGGCCTGACTTCCGTCGTTTATCGACGGACATAAAATGGCGGTGTTCCAGTCAGCCATCTTTTGACGAGGCGACACAGAGGCGGCAGAATGACTGACGCGAGCGGTCACAAGTCCGCCGTGCCCACTCACGGATCTCAACTTCCGTTGATAGCTGATCACTAAAGGAAAGGCGTCTCGATGGTCCGCCAGCCGACGTGTCCGATCTGCCAGACGCCGTTGTCCGCTGCGGATGCTGCCGAGTCGAGGTTCTCCCCCTTCTGCAGCGAGCGGTGTCGGAATGTTGACCTGCTTCGCTGGTCGGACGGTCGCTACGCGATCGTTGAATCGCTGGACCCAGCCCAGATTCCCGAGCTGCTTGAAACAGACGACTCCCTGGGATTCGAAGCGGAGTGATCATGCGCGTTCTTTACTGCGGAGATACCTCACTAAGCACAGCGGCCGCTTACCTGGGCGGACTCATCGCAAACTGGAACTGGGACCTGCAATACGTTGAGAGCGGCCGGACTCTGACGGAATTGGAAATCGGGCCGACGATCGATCCACCGGCTTGCTGCGACCTGTTCATTTTCAGTGACTTTCCTGCCGAGCGAGCTTCGACAACGGTTCAACGCAGGGTCCTCGACCGAGTCCGTGACGGAGCCGGGCTGGTCATGATTGGCGGGTGGGAGTCCTACCACGGGCTCGGCGGGAACTGGGACGGGACTCCGATTGGCGAGGCGCTTCCAGTCGAGATTTCACGGGAAGACGACCGGGTCAACAGTGACAAACCGGTTCTGGTCGACGCACTTCAGCCAGAACACCCGATTCTTGCCGGCCTGCCCTGGGCAGACAGGCCACCTCTGATTGGCGGCTTCAATCGCGTCTCAGCACGTGGTACGGCCGACGTTCTGCTGGAAGCGGTGACGCACGCGGCCTTGCGAACGCCAGCCGGATTTGAATTTCGTGAGGAGCGAAGAGATCCGTTGCTGGTCGCGGGGGAACTCGGAAGAGGTCGAACACTGGCGATGGCGACAGATGTTGCTCCCCACTGGGTCGGGCCACTGGTCGACTGGGGCGACGACCGTGTGCGGGCGCAGGCCGAAGGTGGCGAGCCTGTCGAAGTGGGGAATCTTTACTCGCAGTTTCTGTTTCAGATGCTCTCATGGGCTGGCAGGCGCTAACCTGACAGCCCGTTGAAGAAAGTTGAACTGAGTTTTTTACGGAGCGGCGCGAACCACCCGGTTTTCACAGGGAAAACAGACCCAGACTGGGCGGCTCGCTCCGCTCCGCTAGCGCACTTTTCGAGATAGTTTTCAGGGCACAGCAAGACAAGCACGAAGCGCCAGCGAGTGAGTCTCGGAAGATGATCCACTCCCTGGCGCTTCGTGCTTGAAAGAGCTTCGTGCCTGTAAGAATCTGAAAACCAATTCAGAAAGTGCTTTAGATGGATCGGGCTTTCTCAGCCGGTTGCTGAACGATCCGAATCAGTTTTCGCCGCGTGAATCCACTCGCGGTTCGAGTCCCGTCGCCGCCAGAACAGCCAGCATCCAAGCGTCCACGCGATGCCGCAGCACAGTCCCGCCACGACATCAGTGGGAAAGTGTACCCCAAGATACACCCGGGTCAGACTCACCGCGGCGGCGATGACAACTGGTGAGGCGATCACGAGAGCTCTGACTGCCCGCCGCGTCGCTACTTCGCTCAGCATGATCCCCAGCGTCAGAAACACCACCGTCGACATCATCGCGTGGCCGCTCGGAAAACTCAGCGAGTGGATCTGCGTGAGAAACGGGACGACGTCCGGGCGAGGCCGTGCGATTACAGTTTTCAGCAGAACGTTGAGGAAGTAGCCGCCGGTGACCGTCACCACAAAGCGATTCGCCATCACCTTCGTCCGCTCAAAACGGAGAAACAACCAGACGAAAACGGTAATCAAAGTCAGCACGAGGTAGCCGCCCAGCGCCGTGACGTCGCGCGCCAGTTCGGCCAGCCAGGCTGGCCCGACGGGAGTGGCCGTGTTTCCCGACAGCCGTGTTGCAAGGACCAGCGACTCGTCCGCTGTCTGGACGAACCGAGTATCGATGAGCAGCGTGAGACAGAAAAAGACGAGCAGACAGCCTGCGGTCAGGCCAATCGCGGCAGACTCGGCTCGCGTTCTAATTCTCTCAGAGCCAACGGAAACTTCAGACATCAGACGCCGATCGAGAACGGAAAACGGAATTCACTCATCGTTGAAGAAGCGGGCGAAGCGTCGCGTGACAGCGCGTCATCCGTCAAGCATTTTCCGTGTCGCCTGCAATCCGTGTCCGGATGAACCAGCGCGATCGAGACTTGGCGCCGTCTGCGACCGTTTGACCCGCCGCAACTCCGGAAGCAGACGCTTCGCCTCCCGTTGCATCGTCGCGGCATTCTCATCCGAATTCCCACTTGCATAACGAAGTGTGGAGTAGTCCCGGTACCAGCCGGCAGCTTCCCGCAGCGCCGGTCGCGAGTCGCCGGCGATCGCTTCAAGTCGGTCGGCAAACTTCAAAAGTGTCTCACCCGTGCCCCGCTTACCCGCAACCCGCTGAGCAACCCGGTCGATGGTTCTCAGAACCTTCTGCATCTGTCGAATTTCGATCGGCAGTTGCCTCACGGTTTTCACTTTGCCGACGTGCCTCGCTCTGCGATGCCTGACCCACACCACGACCAGTAGGCCGATGGCAGGGAACCCGATCGCGACACGAACCATTCCCATCGAGAGAATCAATTCTTTCACGAAACCGAATCGGCGCTGCTGCCAGGCAGCTCGAAAGCGCTGCATCCGCCCGGAGGCATACTCTCGAAACTGTTGCCACTCGCTCATCGGCGAGGAAGTGGGGACACCATTGACGGGGGTCGTCTCGACGACGATCCACCGCCCTTGCCCGTCCCATGCTTCAACCCAGGCATGCGCGTCCCGGTTGCGTGCGGTCCAGCTTCCACCGTACCGGTTCAGTTCCGTCGCGAGAAAACCGGTCACGTAGCGACACCGCACACCACCCATCCTCAGCAGAATGGTCGCCCCACTGGCGAAAAACTCACAGTGGGCCGGCGGGTTTTCTTTGAGGAACCAGGCGAGAACATCTTCCTTCAGTTCGGGGGGCACCGTGAGCGTTTTGCTGTACTGGCCACGGCGGCGAAACCACTCAAGAACCGCCCCGATCTTGTCACGCGGCGTCTTTCGATCGGCGAAAACCTGCTCGGCGATCTTCCTGAGTTGCGGATCGTTAACCGCCCAGGCCGGTGGCGTCGCCATCCGCCGATCTTTCTCCGTCGTCGAGGAAGAACTGGATCGATTGTCATGAATGACCGACTCATCGGTGAAGACGGAATACGGCGCTCCGGGAACGGCGTCCTCGGCTCGAAGAATTCCGAACGCATCGACGGTCGTCAGGCTGGCGGCCACGTCGACGTATCGGACTCCACCTGGCGAAAAAAAGGTCCCCGAGAGAGACCGCGATGGCCAGACCGTAAAGGCCGTTGTTAATGGCGAGCTCAGATTAGCAATATGAAACACGTTGCCTGTGTGAGTCGCATCGGGCAGTTGGCTCGGGCGAGTTTCAACCTTCTTCAAGACTCGCGAAGACGGAGTCGCCAGCCACTGCTGGTCATGGTACTCGTCGAAAACTTTTCCGCGCAGATAGCCTGGTGGAACCTGCGACTCGATTCGCAAAGCAATCTCATTGCTCGCGAGATCTTTCTGAAAGGAAACCGACCCCAGACGCGCCGTATCCGAGAAACCAACGCTGGTCCCCTCTTCACTTGGCTGCAGAAACTGCATCACAAACCGGTCCATCGCTTTTTCGTACCGGTGGAGAAGGGTTGCCGTCCACCAGCCGACAATGCCGACGAAGAGCATCGCGACCAGCGCGGCCAAAGGGCGTCCAACGCTTCGTCGGCCAGGCACGGGCGTAAACTGCCGCGACGCATCGGCAAATGCTGCGGCGAAAATGGCGAATCCGACGCACATCAGCTGGAACATGTCGCGTTCGTAGGGCGAGACTTCCACGATCGCCGCACACACCATCGCGCCGACTCCCAACCCGGGAAAGTAAACCGGCAAACGTTGCTCGTTGCGACGAATGAAAAATTCCATTGCCTGGACGGTCAGAAAAAACTGCGACGCCGTGAACGCGATCTGCTGGCTCGGAAGCAGTCCGACATACCGCAGGTTGTCTTCCATCACGAGGTATCTGATGCTGAAAATAATTCCGAGGCCGGCAATCAGGTCGAAATTCCGCTGACGATCGAGCTGAAGACGAACTCGCGAAAAAGCCCCGATCAATGCAACGGTGAGAACGATCAGCGAAAACACCAGTGTCCTGCCGAGATAACCAGTCGCGCCAATCTCCACACAGAGCAGAGCGAGACCGATCCACTTCTGGCGTCCTGATCCAGTCTTAACACGCGGCGGGTTCTTGAGGGGAGCGGTCACAGGTAGTCGACGCCTCCCGCGTGAATCAGTTGCGGTGTCAGGTGAGTCACATCGCTGAGGTCGGCCGGCAGAGGCAACGTCGTCTCTCCGTCACGCACGATGATCAGTTTCACTGACAACCGGACTCAATGATCTCGCGGACCATCGCCTCGCGCGAGGTGTCCCAGTCGAGGAAAATACAGATCGTCGTCGTAATGGAATGCAGCTCATCGGCCACCGCCGGCGCGATCGTATGAAACGGGTTCGTGTGACAGGCATCGACGGAGGCGAGGATCTCCAGCACGTTCTCGAAATGAGCGATCTGCCGACCGGCTCGAAACACGTAGAGCTCTGGCCCAGCCGCGAAGATGTCGATCAAGTGCTCCGTCGCTGCGAGCGAATCCGCAATCGAAGCGGACAGGCTGATCGCCGCTTCGAGTTCCGGGTAGCCTTCGGCCGGAACGCTGCCCCGCAACCAGTCGCTGATTCGCCCGCCACGTTTCGGAATGAATGTGTCCAGGATGAGCGCAATCCGGCAGTAATACTCCTCCTGATATTCTCGCACGACGGGCCGGGCCAGCCGCGCCCAGGAACGAAAATCGAGACGCCGCGCGGGCTCGCCGGGGACGTATTCTCGATTGCCGATGTACTCGGGAGATTCTCCGACGTGCGAACTCAGCGCCACGCCACCCGGCTGATAACGTAATCCCGCCGGGACATTGATCTCTGTCAGCCGATGAAATCTCGGCACGACTATGAGCGTTCCCAGGGGATGTTTCGCCGAACCGCTCCGCATCATGTTGAATGGGAACGTCGAGTGCGGCCGCAAATCGGGCATCGCGTACACGCCTCGTCGCCGAGCTTCGAGCGTCAACGGAAGTGTCGCTGTTTTTCCCGGTCCCAGGCGAGGGATCACCAGGTCAGCGGAAAGCAGCGTCAGTGATCTCGGGAGTGAGACCAGCCAGAGCATCACGTCGTACGCCGGTCGCCACGACTGGTTGGTCAGATTGAACTCGCCACAAAGCGTCTCGCCGGCGGTTACTCGACGCGGGAGCTGCCCGCGAGTTTCCAGGTTCGGGCGAAACAGAAGATTCGTCACCCACACCACAAGGTAGGAAGCCAGCAGAACACAGAAGACCTGATAAACGGGAATCATCACCGTCGCAAGGCCGGCGGATGTGAGCAGCAGGCTCCAGAACAGAAACCAACCCGACGGCGTCAGCTTGTAGCGCCAGAGGTAACGCCAGTAGCGAAGTGTCCAGGGAACGTAGCGGGGGCGAGCCATCTCCCGATCCTCGTCAGGTCGGAACCGACACTTCCGAAATCACTTCGTCGATGATCGACTCCTTGCTGACGCTTCCGTATTTACTTTTGGAAGTCAGCACCAGCCGATGCGGCAGCACGTAACGCGACATCATCTGAACATCGTCCGGCGTCACGAAGTTTCGCTCGGCCAGAAACGCGCAGGCCTGCGCCGATCGGAAGAGCATCAGCGACCCGCGAGGACTGACTCCCAGCTTGAGCCGAGCATCCGCCCGCGATCGATTCACGATTCTGACCATGTACTCGGCCACGGTCCGGTCGACATGAACCTGCCGCACTTCGGACTGCAGTTTCAGGATGTCGTCGCAGCTGAGTACTGGCTTCAGCGAATGGACCGGGTGAGAAGTCGCCTGGGCAAAGAGGATGTCCACCTCGGAATCCTGACTGGGATAGCCAAGATTCATCTTCACAAGGAAGCGATCCATCTGAGCTTCCGGCAACGGATACGTCCCGTGAAAGTCGACCGGATTCTGCGTGGCAAGCACAAAGAACGGCGAAGAAAGCTCATGCCGCACACCCTCAATCGTGGCCTGCTGCTCGCTCATCGCCTCCAGCAGAGCAGACTGCGTGCGCGGCGAGGCGCGGTTGATTTCGTCAGCCAGAAGCACGTTGCAGAAGATCGGCCCGGCTCGAAAACTGAACGTGCCGTCGACCGGGTTGTAGACCGAAGCTCCCAGAATATCCGAGGGTAGAAGATCCGGCGTGAACTGAATCCGGTGGTATTTGACGTCCAGCGACCGGGCGAGCGCCTTGGACAGAGTCGTCTTCCCCACGCCAGGAACGTCGTCCATCAGGACCGATCCGCCAGCCAGCATGGCCGTCACAAGAATCTCCAGGCTCTCATCTTTTCCCTGAATGACGCTGCGAAGATTTCCAAGGAGCTTCGCAATTTGATCTGCCGCAGTCAGCGGACGACCATTGCCACCGGCATCGACCTGACCGGGAGGTGGAGTGTTCGACTCCGGCGCGGTGGCCGGCAGGTCATCCTGCCCAGGAATAGCCCGTTGTTCAGTCATCGCATTCACTGTACCAGGCCGGGGACAGCTTAGCCACACGAGGACAGACCTCGTGGACACCAAATCAGCGTTTCGTGCGGCAATCCGATACGCAGGAAAACTCGACCGCTTGAGGTCGACTGAAAAAAGTACGAGAAACTCCGGATGCCCGCAGCTAATCTCTTCGCGCCAGGTCTCAGACTTCAGCGCCCGCCGGTTTGAGGCAGCGGCCGATCTCGCGAACTGCCTGACGAAGCCTTTGAGTGTTCTCCACAATCGCGAGTCGAAGGAACCCCTCGCCTTCCGGACCGAATCCGACTCCGGGACTGACCGCGACGCCGGCCTCCTCGAGCAGCTTCATGGCAAATTTCATGGAGCCCATTTCGGCCCACGGCTCCGGGATCTTCGCCCAGACAAACATCGAGGCGCGCGGCGGCTGAATGTCCCAGCCGAGCCGGGACAAGCCTTCGCACAGCGCGTCGCGTCGCACCTGATATTCTCTGGACACTTCTTCGACCGCCGAATCACAGTGCCGCATCGCCACGATAGCTGCGATCTGAGCCGCCTGGAAAATTCCGTAGTCGTAATACCCTTTGATCGTCGCGAGAGCTCGAACCATCTCGGCATTGCCCGTGCAGAAGCCGATTCGCCAGCCGGCCATGCTGTAGCCTTTGCTCATCGTCGTGAATTCCACGCCAACGTCGATGGCGCCCGGAGTCGACAGGAAACTGGGAGCGACATAGCCGTCGAAGCAGATGTCCGCGTAAGCAAAATCGCTGATCACAAGAAATTCGTACTTCTTCGCGAGCTTCACCAGGTCCACGAAAAAGTCCTGCTCAATACAGGTCGTCGATGGGTTGTGAGGGAAGTTGACGATGACCAGTTTCGGTCGCGGAAAAAGGTGCTCGCAGGTGTAGGCAATTTTATTGAGAAACTCGTCGGGCTTCGTACAGTCCAGCGCGATGACGTTTCCGGCAGCAAGGACGACAGCGTACACGTGAATTGGAAACGACGGAGACGGCACGATGGCGGTATCCCCCGGCCCCATCAGTGCCAGACAGAGATGGCTGAAGCCCTCCTTTGATCCGAGGCACGCGATGACCTCGTTGTTCGGATCGAGCCGGACGCCGTACTTTTTCCAGTAGCGGGCGGCCACCTCTTTGCGAAGATTGCCGATCCCATTGGAAACTGAGTAGCGGTGATTCCGCGGGTCGGCGATCGCCTCACCGAGCTTTTCCGTGATCAGTGGATCCGGTGCGTCGGTCGGGTTCCCCATGCCGAGATCAATCACGTCGATTCCGGCGACGCGCTTTTCGTATTTGATCTTGTTGATCTTCCCGAACATGTACGGAGGAAGCCGTTTCAGCCGGTCCGCCACGGGAATCGAGAACGGGACATCTTCAAAGGGAATTTCTGATTCGCTGCGCATGGGAGTGAGTCCGTGAAATGTCGCTTCTGGCAATATCAAAACGTGGCGAGTCCATTTCGCAACGTGTGCCAGTCCCGCGAAATATAAGCAGGGGCACGATTCTGCGTAAGGACGGTTTGCCCGTTTCTCTGGTTCGGTAAGATCCGTCTGGCGTCCGCGATGCTCTGTCGACTTGAACAACGACGGGTGAGATCCTGTTTCACCCTGACTGCGAGAACCTGTCCCTGACCGTCTCGTTGCGTTTTGGCCCGACCGCAAACCGGCTAACGTACCGGCCCAAATCAACCTTCGTGTGGAGAAACTCTGTGACTCAAAGTGCCATCGGAACTCACAAACTTGACCTCGACACCCCGGCGCTGTGCATCGACCTGGATCGAATGGAGAGCAACATCACTCGCATGGCCGCGTTCATGAAGGAGCGGGGCAAGCAGTGGCGACCTCATCAGAAATGCCACAAAACGCCGGCGATTGCCCAGAAACAACTGGCCGCCGGAGCCATCGGAGTCACCTGTGCGAAAGTGTCTGAGGCCGAAGTCATGGCCGCCGGCGGAGTTCGCGACATCCTCATTGCCAACATGATCGTCGGCCGCCCGAAGGTGGAGCGAGTCGCCGGGCTGTGCCACCACGCGGACCCGATTGTCGCGATCGATCATTTCGCTCAGGCCGAACCGCTGGCTGCCGTCTGTAAAGAGCGAGGCGTCGCGCCGCGTGTCATCCTTGAGGTCAATATCGGCCTGGACCGCGTGGGAGTACGGCCCGGCGTTGACACTCTTGAACTCGCCCAGGCCGTCGACAAACTTGAAGGAGTCCGCCTGGTCGGCATCATGGGCTACGAAGGTCACCTGCTGCAGGTTGCCGACCAGGACGAGAAACGGCAGAAAATTCACGACGCCATGAATGTTCTCTGCCACTGCCGCGACCTGATGACAAAATCCGGTCTGGACTGCTCGATCGTCAGCGCCGGCGGAACGGGGTCTTACCAGGTCACGTCCGACTGTGACGGCATCACCGAACTACAGGCCGGAGGCGGTATTTTTGCCGACCCGATGTACGTGCAGAAATGTGCCCTCCAGGATCACGAGTACGCTCTGACGGTTCTGGCAACGGTCGTCAGCCGGCCGTCACTCAACCAGGCCGTCCTCGACGCCGGCCGGAAATCGCAGCACCCCGACTTCACGATGCCACTGGTCAAGGGGTTCCCGGAAACGACGGTCAAACGGGTCAGTGCCGAGCACTGCGAACTGAACCTCGAAGGCCCCGCCCGCGATTTGAAAATCGGCGACAAGGTCGAGTTGATTGTTGGCTACGCCGACTTCACAACCGTCATGCACGACTACTTCTACGGCTTCCGCAACGAGCGTCTGGAAGTCGTCTGGCCGATCCTCGGTCGAGGCAAACTGCAGTAACGCAATCAGTCGGCAATGCATCGAAAAGGCCGACCAGTCGGGAGGGCGAGGCCACAGCTCCAAACATGATTGACTGCGGTGTCACCAGCCACCCCGTCCGTTTCCGCACCCTTCCAGTTTACAGCGGTGGGGCGAGGCTCCTGCCGAACCGCAAACGCAACAACAGCGGCTTGACTCCGAGTGGCACGTCCCGATTTCACCACGAGCCCAGGGATTTGCGTATCGTGGGAAGTCGGCTCGCTGGGAAGTAGACTGTCCCTCAATCACCTCTCGACACCGGAGCTGAGTTCTCGATGAAATTTGTGGAAGGCCATACGGTCGGTATCGATCTGGGGACGTCGTATTCGGTCGTCGCCCGGTTGGACGAAGACGGAGAGGCGACGGTTCTTGAGAACGCTCAAGGTCGGCTGGTGACGCCGTCGATCGTGATTCTTGCCGACGACGGCCTTGTGATTGTCGGGCCTTCGCAGGAACGTGTCGTGAAAGAGCAACCGGACCGCGTCGTCACTGCGATCAAACGAAAAATGGGCGATGCGAGTTTTGAGCTGTATCACGAGAAGCGGAGACTGACTCCGGAGCTGATCTCGTCGATGATTCTGACCAAGCTGCGGCAGGATGCGGAGAAACATGTGAAGCCGGTGACGAATGCCGTCATCACGGTGCCACACTATTTCAACGAGCCGAAACGACAGGCGACTCGTCATGCGGGACGGATTGCCGGCCTCAACGTGATCGATATTATCAACGAACCGACGGCCGCGACGCTCGCTTACGCGTGGCAGAAGGGGGAACTCGGCAATCCGGACCTGCCAGGAAAAGAGCGAACGGTTCTCGTGTATGACCTCGGCGGGGGGACGTTCGATGTGACGATCGTCCGGTACACGCCGACGCAGTTCACGGTTCTCGCCACAGACGGCGACACGATGCTTGGTGGCATCGACTGGACCGAGCGGCTTGCGGATCACGTGGCCAGAAAATTTGAGGAGAAGTTCGGTCTCGATCCGCGAACAGAGCCGATGGCGAAAAAGAATCTTCTCATTGAGGCCGAGTCGGCGAAGCGCGAGCTCAGCCTCTGGGAAAAGTCGACGGTCACGTTGACGTTTCGCGGGCAGACGCTCGAACTTGAAGTGAACCGGACGACGTTTGAGGATTTGACGCACGACCTTCTACAGCGAACTCAGGATACGACCGAATTCACGATTGACCACACCGGCGTCGATCCGCGAAAGCTCGATACGGTGCTGCTTGTCGGCGGCTCGTCCACCATGCCGGCCGTCGCGGCGATGCTGGAAAAGCTCACGGGGAAGCCGCCGTCGCGTGAGCTCAACCCGCAGACGGCTGTTGCTCAGGGAGCGGCGATTCATGCGGCGATCCTGGAAGCGAAACACGGTTCCAGTTCCAGTGAGTCCGTACGATCTCTGGAGCGGCGACTGAGGAATGTGTCCACGACGGATGTCAATTCGCACTCGCTCGGCGTTGAGATCACAGATCGCAATGACCCGAATATCAAACTGAACCATGTCATGATTCCGCGGAACTCGCGGTTGCCGGTCCGAAAGCTGCAGCGGTTCCAGACGACCTCGCACGCACCGCAGTCGATTCACGTTCGCCTTCTCGAAGGGGAAGCGACCGACGTCAGCAGTTGCACGTTCATTGGAGATTTCCGACTGGTCGGCCTTCCGCAGAATTTGCCGAAAGGGTCTCCCGTCGAGATTATTTACACCTACGATGCGCGAGGACATATTCACGTGTCGCTGAAGGAAGTGACCGGCAACCACCAGTGTGTCGTGGAGATTGCGTGGAGCCACGGTCTGGACGAGACGGCCATTGATGCCCTGACCAGACTCGCGGCGGATTACCGGGTTGAATAGCCGCGACAGGAGTCGAAGAGGTGAGAAGTTCGATCTGCTGTGAATGATGGAATCGCCACGACAGAGTGGTAATATCGCTGACGCTGCCCGGTGAGCGGGCCGAAACTACAGAATGTCAGGTAACGGGAGAGGTTGTGCCGGAAGCCACACTGCTTGTGATTCGAGGCGTCGATCAGGGGACGCGATTCCACCTGGCGGATGAGCCGCTCGGTATTGGCCGTGGCGTTCGCAACGGGGTCCGCATTCTCGACACAGAAGTTTCGCGAAATCATGCCGTGCTGCGGTTTGAAGACGGTGCCTACATTGTCTCCGACCGGCGAAGTTCCAACGGCACCTTTGTGAACGGGCTTTCGATTCGGTCTCACCGGCTGACACCTGGCGATCAGATTACGGTCGGCGGTACGGTGTTGCTCTTTCACGATGATGCACCAGTTGGCGTTTCGGTGCCGGTCGAGATCGTGCCTGGGCTCCCCGGAACCGACGATGCGTCAAACATCGTCAGCAGTGTCGATCGTGATGCCGGTCTGCAGATTCTCGAGCGGTCCGTTCGGCGGCAGGATCGCAGTGACGAAAATCTCGCGACGCTGCAACTGCTCTACGAAATCTCCGAGGAAATGGTCAGCTCGTCGCTTTCGATTGAGCAGCTGCTCCAGCGAGTGCTCGACCGCACGCTGGACGAAGTGGGAGCGGACCGGGGCTGCATGCTGGTCGCCCATCCGAAAGACGGCCGGCTCGTGTCGAGAGCCGTCACGATTCGGCGCGGGGACCGCAGTGTGCACATGCCTGTCTCGCGAAGTATCGTCGATTACGTCCTCAAAAACGGACAAGGCGTTCGCACGTCGGACGCGAGTGCGGACAGTCGGTTTGCCGGCGGCGCAAGCATTGTTCGCGAGGGAATCCGCGAGGCTCTTTGCGTGCCGATGCCTGGCCGCTACGAGCTCATGGGCGTTATCTATGTCGACACGACGACCGGCCCGGTGACTGGTCAGAGCACGGCGGGGAGCAAATTCACCAACGATCATTTGCGGCTGCTGGCCGCGATCGGACGTCAGGCGGCTCTGGCCGTTGAGAACAACCGCTATCAGGAAGCGTTCGTGAAGGCGGAGCGGCTTGCGGCTGTCGGACAGACGATCGCCATCCTCAGCCACCACATCAAGAACATCCTGCAGGGCGTCAAGGGCGGCAGCTATCTGGTCGATCAGGGGCTTGCCGAGGACGATCCCGAAACAATTCGAGATGGCTGGGATGTTGTGCAGCGAAATCAGGACCGGATTTTTCACCTCGTCACAGACATGCTGACGTTCAGCAAAGAGCGGCAACCGCAGCTTGATCCGGGCAACCTGAATGATGTCGTGAATGAAGTTTACGAATTGCTTCAGCCTCAGGCGGCGCTGAACGAAATTGATTTGCGATTACGGATTGATGACGAGATGCCGCTTTCCGCTTTTGATTTCGAGGCGATTCACCGTGCCGTCCTGAACATTACAGGCAACGCACTCGACGCGGTGAGTGGCCGCGAAGGTGCGACCGTCGAGATCCGGACGGGAGCGGCCGACGACGGAACCGATGTCTGGATCGAAGTGGCCGACAACGGCCCCGGAATTCCCGACGATCAGCGCGACAATCTCTTCAGCCTGTTCGAATCGACAAAGGGAGCGCGGGGCACGGGGATCGGTCTCGCTGTGAGCCAGAAAATTGTTCGCGAGCACGGCGGCGACATCATGGTCGAAAGCACGCCTGATCACGGCACCCGCTTCCGGCTCATCTGGCCGAATTTCGAAGACGAGTCCCGCAACTCATCCCGTCGGACTCACCACGAGTGAACCGGCAAGTCCGGGAACGTCGCGAAGAGTGGCGTCGCCCGGTCTCACTTTGCCCCGTGTCACTTTGAACTGGCAGCTTCCCGGATCTGCAGCATCTTTACGTCGAGAACGGTGTGTTTCTTCCCGTGAACCAGCTGAAATCCGATTGAGCCTTCAAGGAATCCTTCCTTATGGACGACATCGATCGTCTGCACTCCGTTGAGCCATGCCTGGATACGATGGCCTTTCGCGACGACGTAGTAGTGATTCCAGTCGTCGGTTTTCACCAGCTTGTCGGCAAGTTCTTTCGGAAACTTCTGCACCATCCCCGATCGCTTTTCTTCCCACAGGCAGCCCCAGTATCCCTCGCCCATGTCGACCTGGTATCCCGGACAGACGTCGTAGTTCTCCGGCTGAAGGCGAATGCAGACGCCGGAATTCGCTCCCTTGCCAGTCATTCGGAAGACGGCGTGAAGTTCAAAGTCCGCATACTTTTTCTTCGTCCACGAATGGTGATGCAGTCCGCCCTGGGACTCGCCGTGCAGCATGCCATCTTTAAGCGACCAGTATTCCGCTTCGTGCTCCCATGCCGCGAGTCCGTCCGCAAACAGCGAGATCCAGCCGTCTCCCGCCGGCTTGCCTTTCACAAGCTGTCCGGCTTCAGGCAGCGTCATGGTGAGGTCCTTGGCCTGCTCTGCCTGAGCCTCGATGGCAAGAAAATAGATCACAGCGAAAGCAGCCACGCTCCCCAGGCGGAACGAAATCGAAACAGGACGCATGGTGAACTCCAGAGGGTAAAGCGGTCGCCAGCGATCTTAGCCAGTTTGTGAATCAGTTCCGATGCTCGAGACACTCATTTCCTTTACGCTTCTGTCAGGCATCTCAAATGCTTGGCAGCCCGTTGAAAATGTAGCGGCACGGCGCAAGCCTAATGCCTCAAAGTTGTGTCGGCTGATCGCTGATTGTCGCCTTTCGCTCCGCGAAAGTAGCGCTGCTTTCGCGGAGCGAAAGGCGACATTCAGCACGACTCTGGGGCCATTGGGCACAAGCCGTCCGGTCCGAGTGTGTTTTCCGCGTAAAAACCGGGCGGCTTGCGCCGCTCCGCGACATGGATCGGAAGTTTTCAACTGGCTGCCCGGCAGCAATGTTCGACAGCAAGCCCACAAGAACTGATCTCGTCGATAAACGGAATAGCATGCAATGTCACTGAAATCAGAAATCATTGTTCGGCGAATCACTCTGGCGACAATCGTCGTCCTGGCAATGTCGACCGTCTCGTACGGGCAGGAAGCCAACGAGAAAAAGGACGCAGTCTCGATCAACACCAGCTTTCCTGGTGGCAATGCCAAAGTGACGGCAATGTCCGGAAACATGGTGCACCTTGAGCCCGATCTGCGTGGGGGCAGGCCGTGGTTCTATTGGTACTTCG
>ERZ891418.21-NODE-21-length-55759-cov-42.755457_pt1 | contig 55759 bp, 68 predicted proteins | sample MGYA00521236_ERZ891418 | MGnify/ENA primary metagenome ERZ891418 (study PRJEB32303, sample SAMEA104408696) | aquatic metagenome | biome: Brackish water; feature: Chemocline; material: water | place: Baltic Sea | collected 2014-10-18T10:34:00 | depth 100 m ... | reverse complement strand
TACTACTAATGTTGTTATCTTTTAATGCGTTTGCGAATAATGCGTTAAGCCTACAGCTACCTAGTATGTCTAACAGCTATCAGTCTGATAAGTTTAGAGCAGGTAATTTAGATTGCTCTAATGCTATCGGTGGTTCTACTAACCTAGAGTTTGGCATGACGGGTATTGTTAATAATGCTATGGGAGAGGACTCAACTAATCCAACATCAAAAGACGTAGGACTATACGCTAGGATTGTTATGCCTTTGAATGCGCCTAAAGAACGTATCAACTGTAACACTTTGTACAAACTAGAACTAAGAAAGAAACGTCTTGAGGTAATGCGACTTGAACAAGAACTAGCAGACCTTAGAAGACTTGGTATTCAAAATAGCTTTGAGAATTAATATGGCAAACCTTGGTGATGACTTAAATAAGATAGACGAAGCAAAGGATAAGTTAGCTAATACTACTATCGGTATCTTTGGTTATAAGCTAACGCCCACTCAGATAGGTATGGCATTTGCTGTGTTATCAACTACATTAGGTACTTTGTATGGTGGATTCACTATGTATCAGAAGGTAGAAGGTATAGCTAGTTTAGATTTAGGTGCTTATCAAGCCAAGATGAGCGCTATGGACATTAAAATTGAGCAGGCATTAGATTACTCAAGAGACATCAAAAATGGTCTCAGAGATGATATACTACGGATTGAGAAGGTGGCTGACAGAGTTGAAGACGATGTTAATACTATAGAGGACAAAGTGAGGACATTAATTGATGATGCTGAAGTTAGGTTTGAGAACAAAAGGGACCAACTCAGAACGTCTAATAAGGCAGACATAAAAGAACTGGAGGAGCGTTTAAATGCTAAAGTACAAAGAGCATTAGATAACCCTCTAGCTAACTAAAAGGCACTTATGAGTAAATGTACAATGATATTTTTAGCAGGAATGATAGCCAGTTTAACTGCTGCTGCATTCTTTAACCAGTTCATGCAAATGCCACAACAAGCAATGACGATGGGTAGTATGTTAGTTCAAGGGCAAGATAAGCCTTGTAACTGTCAGTGCCCACAACGTAACTAACCCCACCGGAGATATTATGGCTACAAGTTACTTAGAAGCAACAATTGACATATTCCCCACTTTTGGTTCAAGCAGAGATTTAGAGACTGCGGTAACCTTCACAGAGGTTAAAGGCTCTATGCTAGCGTTCTTAGAAGTTAACAACGTAGAACATAACTTAATTCTTGAGAATGGTGAAATTTTAATATTTGAAAATGGTATACCACTGGACATTTAATATGAAAAAACTATGGATAAATAATACGAACACAGTAAGCCTTGTAGGTTTACGTTCAGCAGTAGACGATGTATTCTTAAACAGCGGAATAGGTGATGTAGTTATCAATGCTTCAGCTGTCGTAACTAACAATGGCAGTGCAGTGCCAGGTAGTACTATTACATTACCCTACATTGCTGGTACAGATGGTGAGTACATGGCTAATCTACCGTCTAGCCTAGCCTTGATTGAGGACCAGTACTACACAATTGAAGTAACGGTGTCTGATGGTCTTGTAACCAACAACTGGAATATCCCAGTAATAGCTAAATATCGTGGAGAAGTCTAATGCCTAGTAAAAGAATTGGTAGCTTACCTGAGTTAACTACAGCAGACCCTGATGCGTACCTAATCGTAGTATCAGGTGGTGAAAGTAAAAAGCTTAGTTTAAATACTGTATTGTCACCTATTACAATAACATTTGATACTAATGGTGCGAGTATCTCAACAATTACAAACTCTATTGCTACACTGCAGTCGTCTATTGATGCTGTAACAGTAACATCTAGTGATATCGTTACCATTATGCAACCCTACTTAGACGCATTAACAGCAGCTGATGTAGGAGCAGCAACACCAGTATCAGTGGCAGCAGCAGAAGCCTCTGCAGCCGCAGCAGCTGCACTAGCTGATGGAAAGATTAACTCATATTATCAGGCAAGCACACCTACGGGTTTAACTACACAAGATACTGGTGACCTTTGGATTGATACTGATGATGCAAACACATTGTACCGTTGGGATGGCGATAGTTGGGAGACTGCTAGAGATGGTGGAATTTCTGCTGCTATTGCTAATGCTTCTACAGCGCAAGCGACTGCAGATGGTAAAGTGGCTACCTTTTATCAAGCCTCCGCACCAACAGCAGAAGGTGTGGGCGATATTTGGATTGATAGTGATGATGATAAGACATACAGATGGGATGGAACAACATGGAATAACTTCAGAGATGTAGATATTGCTATAGCAGTAGGTAGTGCAGCAGCTGCACAAGCATCCGCTGATGGAAAGATAAATTCATACTATGGACCTACTGCACCAACAGGTTTAGTTGCAGCAGATGTAGGTGACCTTTGGATTAATACAGTTGAGTATAATAATCAGTATAGATGGAATGGTAGTTCTTGGGTAGATATCCAAGATGGTAAAATTGCTACAGCTATCGCTAACGCTGCAGGTGCTCAAGGAACAGCAGATGGTAAAGTTAGAACGTTCTATCAAACTGGGGCTCCAGTTGGAATGACCTCTACTGATGTAGGCGATTTATGGGTTGATACAGACAATGCTAATAAACTATATCGATACAGCGGTGTTGTGTGGTTGTCTGTTCAAGATACTACAGTAGCAGATAATATTTATACAGCTAATACTACTACTATTGAAGGCGGCAAGATTACTACAGGCTCAATTACCGCAGCTTTAATTAAAGTTAGTGGTCAAGGTGCATTCCTACCAAGTACGATTGGCGCCCCCACTACAGCAGATTTAGCTACTACTAACAGTAACGTTAGTACTGCACAGAGTGCGGCTAATGCTGCTCAAACTACAGCTAATGCTGCACAAACAGCAGCAGAAGTGGCTTCTGCAATTTCAGGTGCAGGATACGTATTACCAGCGGGTGTTGCTGATGCAATTAACAATAACACTACTACCATTAACGGAGCTAAGATAACTACAGGTAGTTTGGCTGCGCTAAGTGCAAATTTAGGCACAGTTACAGCTGGTAAGATGCAATCACCAGATGGTAAATTTGTGATAGATTTATCAAATAAATTTATATCAATAACAGTTTAAGATGGGTAAAAAGTTATATGCAAACGGTGTTACAGGCATTGTCTCCATAAGTGAAGACACTGCTAACATTGGCACGCCTTTAACTAACTTAGATAAGATATATTTTCATAGTGCTTTGAACTACTTAACTGTAGCTACAATTAAAACGGGCACATTATCATTAGTCAGCAGAACACATAGTTCATCTGATGCATCATCTGCATATGGGTCTACTATCCATAACTTAGGTGCGCATGGTCTAGCGTTTAAACCTATGTTATTTGGGTATCTAACGTCAGGAGAGCAACCTATCCTTGGGGATGTCGTAGTGCAAGCTGCAGGTAATGCATCGATACGTACTATAACCCTAGGTGCAGATGCTACTAATATATATGCTAGGGAGATTTTTTTAAATAAAGATATAAGTTTTTCATCCTTATCACTAGCGTATAAGATAATTGTTTTAAACACCGCAGGTTTATAATATGCCAGTAGTACTATCAATTACACCTACACAGTTTATAGCTTCAAATGGAGATTTAGATTCTGATAATCGGTATATCTTTAAAGTGGCATCTAATGAATCCTTCTTATTCCCTGAAGGTAGAACTATTGATTTACCCTATCAAGGGATAGTGTATAAGATAGACATTTACGCTAAACATACTGGGACCAGTAGTACTTTTTCAGCTAACTACCATAAGATGCGATTATGAGTTTCCACGCAACTAGTGACAACATTAGATTGACTAATACCTCAGGTACTGAGGTATTTAATACATCCTGGAAGATGCCAGCTATTACTAGTACTGTAACTGGGAGTAAAAGCATGGCTTCAAGAGGTACAGGAAATACAACTCCAGTGGTTACAAACCATGATTTAGGGGCTGCACCTTATTCCCCTGACTTTGTTTTAGCTGTTGCTAAGATAACAAACTATTCAGGATATCCTTGGGCTGATACGATGTTTAATAGTTCAGGCTCAATTATTAGTAACTTAGGTTGGTCTGATACCGGAGGAGGTAATTGGAGGATAAAGGGGGCTAGAGCGATTACTTTTTATGTAAGCAGCGGTAGGTTATACTTACGTGAGGAATACTACAATGGGTTTAACTCATTGAGTCTGTCCTCTTATGATTTAGAATATAAAGTTTATTTAGGGAGTTATGTATGAAGACTTTTAGAATTACAACATGGACTACTAGAGCAGATGAGCCAGATGTCACTCAGGTAGTTGTAGCTGTGTTAGAAGCAACGGGCAGTATTAATAAAAAAGAAGAATATGAATTCTCTGTTGCAGGCAACTATGAGAACATTTCAGACGACTTTAAAGCCGTTGTAAAGACAGTTCTTACAGAAGGTGGTCTGCTAGGTTAGTTATGACAAATAGTGAATTAAATGCACACATTGGACAGCGTGTTAATATTGTTAATGGTAAGTATGAATTAACAGATGATGGTGCTTTTATTATCTCAAAAACTTTTGGCCCTGAACGTGTATGGATGACTAATGAGGGTAAGTCACAGTGTATTACAACTAAACCCTTTATAGGTAGAGTGTACAAACTTGGTAACGTAGACTGTGTAACACTAGTGTGTGAGTACGTACAAAGCAAAAGTTTATTAGATTTTTATCACAGTATGAGTAGGACTGAATTATTAGAACTGCAACGTTCTACTGTAATGAGTTGGTTAGACGAAGATTCTAGATTTACCAGTGTAGGTATGGACTATGAACCTGGGGATTGTATCGTATATGCGCATACTGAACGTATGCACGCTAATCATATAGGCATAGCTTACCCTGATAATAAGATACTACATCACCTACCAGGTAAACTGTCGTGTATTGATAGGGCAAATGTAGATAATATATTGGGGGGATACAGATACAATGGCTAAGACATTACACATTGATGGGTCTAAAGCAGTAGTTGCTATCTTCACAGAAGGTACAAACTTAGCTTTATTAGATAACCCATACAGTTACTTAAATAAAATTAACTTTCACACATCACTCCCTTACGTACGTGAGGTAGCGACAATAACTACAACAGTTAACTTTACAGGTGTCGTCCATGGAACAGAATCCTGGGATGATTCTAGTAAAGGATGTGGTGGTAAGTAATGGGCTCAGCATCTAAACCTAATTTACAAGTTCAAAAAATACTTATAGGTAATACTAGTGTTAGTAATCCACTGTTCTTCATTGAATATGGCGGAGTTACTTATGGTAACTCTCTGCGTTTTGGTAGTGGCACTACAATATCAAGTACAGGTATCACAAGTAGGATTGTTACAATCACAGCTGACTCTTCTGGTGATATATATGCCACATCTGTAGGGGTAGGATACGTTCCTGACTTGCCTGCATTATCATTAAATTTAACAGTTAAGGTGGTAAGTTAATATGGAAAGAATCCGCATAAATTCAAATGAATTCTGGATTAAAGATGCTAGTGGCAACTTTAAGTTTAACTCAGTGTATAACTATCTAATATCAGATGCCAACAGTACGTTAAAGGTTGGGGGTACAACAGCTCACCAAGGATTGAAGATATTGAGTGGTACAACCACTACAGAGAACCTTACACAAGCAGGGTTTACTGTCAGTCCACAAAGCTTAACATTTAGTTTCACATAATGGCTATCGTAACTACACCATCATTAATTAAGATTAATGACCCAGCAGGTCAAGAGCTATTCAACTCAGAGAGTAAATTCATTTACTATAAGAGGTCTGCTACTGGCACGTTAACTATTAATAATTCAGCAGTACATAGTGTTGCGTATGACGCCCCTGGTACACATGAGTTCACCCTTAAATTTGTAACGATTTCAAGCTGTAATGGTAATGCGGTAGCCCCGTTGGTTAACTTAAAGTTACCCATAGACTCTGGTTTACTACTTCACATTGAAGCTTGGAATTCCAGTAACCAAATCAGGGCATACTCTATTGCATTAGTTTCTGGTCAGGTAGGTAACACAGTAAATCTCCAACAGGTAAGTACTATACCTAATGAGACTACATATAGAAGCTTAACCTTTACATATCACTTTATTACTTACGCATATTTATAAATATAGGAAATTATTATTATGAGCACAGAATTACAAATTACATCGGTTTTAACTAGCCACGATGCACAGAAAACAACAGTTACAGTCACAGTACTAGAAGATGTAGCCGCTGCACCGGGACTAAGTGTAGAGACGGGTAGATACAAAGTTGTGTTAGAAGCCTTGTACACAGACACAGATGACCCTGCTATGCTGGCTGCAGTTGCAGAAAAACTGGCCCTTGTAGCCTAGTTTAGTGGTAATATATACTTACAGATATAATTAGGATTACATTATGAACAAAACACTACCTGTACAAACACCATTAGGTGAACCTACTAACAGTGAGTTAGATGGTTTACGTGCGTACTCTGCGATGATAAGAAGTCCTCAATACCAGAATGCACAGATGCAAGAACATTACACAAGAAACACTAACCCTGAAGCTGTATATTTTGGTAATGACCCTGCCAGTGGTATGACAGATGCACAATACATCCAAAGTATCCCTAAGCCACAATACCTACCCATACCTAAAGGTGCAGATAATACGTTGAGCTTAGACAGTATTAAAAATATGCAATTGCAGGTACAGAATGCACAAGCCCAAGGCGCACTAGATGGGCAAGGTAATGTACAAGGACAAAGTCGTGCTGACATACTGATTGACCCTAATAGTGGTATGTTCCCTACTGTTACTGGTAACGTCAGCTTTAAGGATGCCTTTAAAGCAAAGCTTGAGTCACTAAGCGGCGGGTTTTTACCTAAAGGCGTGAAGCTTAAAAGTGATGGTGCAGAATATACTGATGGAAGTTCTAATTATGGTGTATCTGGTGGTGATGGTGGATTTAAAATGCGTTACCAAAAAACATTCTAAATGAATAGGTTATCTAACACAGATTTTTTAGAGGCGATTAACTTCATCGGGGGTCAAGAGAAAAAGACCCATGGTGCGTTTACCCCTATGACTGAGTTAGACCAGACATTAGAAAGTACTGGGCTAGACAGTCTAGGTATCATGATGTTCTTCATACTATTAGATGAGTTCTTTGGTATACCTGAGGAAAAGATTGAAGAAGCTATTCCAGAATATGCACCTACAGGTACTTCTGTGTTTGAGTTTGTACTGGAGAACCAAACTAAAGGTTTTACTATTGATGAACTGCGCGACACATTCACGAAATATAAATGATTAACATCACACATATTAATTCGGTTTATAGTGAAGCCCTTACTGAGTTAACAAATATTGATGTACCTCAAAAAGTACATCAGGTAACTGATGGTGGACTTTTCGTTAAAAAAGGTATTAAGATACTACCCTCTGTATTAGTTGAGAAGCTCTTAGACAATGATGTAGACACCTTAGGGTTCCTTACTGACACTTTATCATGTACAGGACGTAATGGCTTTATTTTAGCTACTGGTGGCTCTGTATGGACAGGCTACGGAGCTAACATTAAACCTTCAAAGGATTATCCTACATTAAAGCTGTTACCTCTAGGTATGTCTCAGATATACGCAGGACAGCTAGCTAACAGATTGGGTGAGTTCGAGTACATTACAACAGACACTACTAGTTGTGTCAGTGGCCATGCTGCGCTAAATCAAGCTAGATTACTAATTAAAGCAGGTGAGCTAGACAGGGTAGTTATTGTATCTACTGATAATGGTACATCTGAGGAGTTCTTAAAATTCTTTAGAGAGCAGTCACTAACATTAAGCCTGGCAGAAGAGGCTAAACAAATAGAAAAGTTTAGACTAGGTCAAGCAGCTAACATAATAGTTTTAGAAAATGATACTGCAATACAGTCTTCGGGCAACACGGCCGTAGGTCTGTTGCACGGAGTTGCTTTAACTTCAGAGGTTAACACCAACCCTTTAGGTATTCGAGAAGACGGTGCAGGTTATGTACTGGCTATTGAGAAAGCACTGGAACAGGCAGGTATAGTTCCAGGAGATATTGATGTAGTTAAGAAACATGCTACTATGTCAACAGACAATAGCGTTGAGAACATGATTGTAAAAACATACTTTGAAGACGCTAAGATAGTAAACTATAAAAAACGAATTGGTCATACGATGGGCGTGTCAACAGCTGTTGAGATGCACATTGCTATGAAAGAAGAAAGTGGCATGCTTATTAGCTTAGGCGCAGGCATGGGTAATGTATTTACCGCAGCTGTTGTGGAGATTGTCAATGGACATTAAATTCCACCACTGTACTGTCTTACAAAAAGGTGAAGCTTTTATTTACTATATGTATAATCGTGAACTAGAAGGATACTTGATTGCTAGTATGGTTGTAGCTAATAATATGAAGGCTAAAATGCATTTAGCGTCTATTATTAAGTATTTTTTCACTGAGATTTCTAGAAACAAGGATGTGTATTGCAGCTTGTTCGATGATAGCTTAGGATTTTTCAGTGAGTATATTACTGAGCACGGTGAACTAAATGGTGTAAAAATTTATAAAATTGAGTCATATAAGGACACTCTATGATGAAGGACGAAAATACAATGGATTTAGATTTGAGTACACCTGAGGATTTAACTTCTTGGGAAAATCCACCAAAGTTAGAGGACCTTAAACAGGATTACACAGAGGCGCAATCTGCACACACTGACCACACTGTAGAAGTTGACAAATGGCTTAGTAACCTAAATGGTGACCAACAGATTAAAGCCAAAAAAGGTAGGTCTAAAATTGTACCTAAGCTTATACGTAAGCAAGCTGAGTGGCGTTACGCTGCATTAAGCGAACCTTTCCTGTCGACTGATGACTTATTCAATACAGCACCAGCTACCTTTGAAGACAAGGATGCTGCTATACAGAATGGCCAAGTACTTAACTACCAGATTAACTGCAAGATTGATAAGACTAAGTTTATTGATGAGTACATACGTACTGCTGTAGATGAAGGCACTGTAATAGTAAAAACTGGTTGGGAGTACGAGGAAGAAATAGTAGAGATTGAAGTTCCTGATTATGAATTCCAACCTACGCCAGAAGCTGAACAAACACATCAGCAGCTACACGCACTGATGCAAGAAGACCCTGAAGGGTTTCAGCAAGAAGTTCCACCAGAGATGCAAGAAGCACATGAATTAACAATGCAACAAGGTGTCCCTGTGATGCCTGTACAAGTCGGTTCTCATATGGAAGAACAGACTAACATCATTAAGAACCAGCCAGAACTAGAGGTGTGTGACTACAACAACGTAGTCATTGACCCTACCTGTCAAGGTGATTTAGATAAAGCTGAATTTATCATTTATAGCTTTGAGACGTCAATGTCTCAACTTAAGAAAGACGGTAGGTACTCTAATCTAAAACACGTTAATGTAGATAACAGTAGTCCTCTGTCTGAACCTGATTTTGAATCTGGTGATGATAGTAGCTTCAAGTTTAGAGATGATGCACGCAAAAAGATTATTGTGCATGAATACTGGGGCTTCTGGGATTATAACGATACAGGTGAAGCAGAACCTTTCGTTGCAGCTTGGGTAGGCGGTACGTTAATACGTATGGATGAGAACCCTTTCCCTGACAAGAAGTTACCGTTTATCTCTGTACAGTATTTACCTAGACGTAAGTCTGTGTATGGTGAACCTGATGGAGCACTTCTAGAAGATAACCAGAAGATTGTGGGTGCTGTAACTCGTGGTATGATTGATATCATCGGTCGTAGTGCTAATGGTCAGATGGGTATTCGTAAGGATGCATTAGATGTTACTAACGCACGTAAGTTTGAACAAGGTGCTGATTATAAATTTAACTCTAACGTAGACCCTAGACAAGCTTTCCATATGGAGACGTATCCAGAGATTCCAGGCAGTGCACTAAACATGCTTAACCTTCAGAACAACGAAGCTGAGTCACTTACAGGTGTTAAAGCATTCAGTCAAGGTATTACAGGACAAGCATTAGGCTCTACTGCTACAGGTATTAGGTCAGCGTTAGATGCATCATCTAAACGTGAACTAGGTATCCTTAGACGTCTAGCTAACGGCATCAACAAGATTGGTCGTAAGATTATATCTATGAATGCTGAGTTCTTAAATGACGAAGAAATCATCAGAGTAACTAATGAAGAGTTTGTAGCTATCAACCGTGAAGACCTAGGCGGTATGTATGATATTAAGCTAAACATCTCTACTGCTGAAGCTGACAATGAGAAAGCTCAAGAGCTATCATTTATGTTACAGACTATGGGTAACAACATGGACCCTGCTATGTCGCAGATAATCTTATCTGACATTGCTAGGTTACGTAAAATGCCTGATTTAGCTAGACAAATTAAAGAATATAAACCACAACCTGACCCTGCAGTTGAGCAAAGAACACAGCTTGAGTTACAATTACTTCAAGCACAGATTTCTAATGAGCAAGCTAAAGCCGCTGAGAATACAGTTGATGTTGAATTTAAGAAAGCAAGAACTCAGACAGAACTATCGAAGTCTAGAAACCTGGATAGTAAGTCTGATATGGAAGACCTTAGCTTTGTGGAGCAAGAATCTGGTGTTGGGAGACAGCATGAGGAAAACATGAAAGGGGTCGACCAAGCACATGGGTTGGATAACAAAGTTGCTGATGCGCTTATTAACCAAACTATGACAAACGGAGGGTAATGTCAAATAAACGTGATATAATCACGAAAAATGAACTTTACTTTGTTTAATCTCACTTTGAGGACACACGATGAACAATGAAGAACAGTTAGAATACATAGAGGCCAACATGGCAGAATCGAGACATTTTATAGACATCAACAATAGTTTGATGAAACTACAAAAGAATCGAGATTTTAAAAAGGTAATATCTGAGTATTACTTTAAAGAAGAAGCAGCAAGATTAGTTATGGCTAAAAGCTCGAACCTGACAGCAGACCAACAGCTAGTAATCGATAAGATGATTTATGGTATTGGTGCTTTAGCTAAGTTCTTAGATAGTGTCAGTGCTAGAGGCGCGCAAGCGGTACAAACACTTGCAGAAGACGAAGAAGCTAAAGAGAGTATTCTTCAGGAGGGCTTAGTATAATGGCTTTAGATAACGCACTAGGAATGACAGATGAGGAATTCCTAAAACAAGATTTAAGTATGCTTGAGGAAGAACTAGACCAAGAGCTAGAACCACAAGCAACTGACCAGATTGATGAGTCTGAAGAAGAGCAAACTTCTGATGATGAGACAAATGAGGATGCAATTCAGGAAACTGAAACATCCGAAAGTAACACCGATGAAGCTGACGAAGAAGATTCAGCTGACGAAGTAACCAACCCAACTGAGGATACTCAGGTGGAGGATGAAACGCCAGAAGATGATATAGACCCAGAGTCTCAGGATACAGATGTAACATCAAAAGATACGACAGTAGACACAGATGGGGATACCCAGGAAACAACTAAAGTTGATTTTGAAGGTGCATATAAAAGGATTATGTCACCCTTTAAAGCTAGTAAACGCATGATGCAAGTTGATAACGTTGATGACGCTATTAAGCTAATGCAGATGGGTGCTGATTATTCTACTAAGATGAAGTCTATTAAACCTAATCTTAGAATAGTTAGTATGCTCGAAAAAGAAGGACTGTTAGACGAAGCTAAGCTTAATAATCTAATTGACCTTTCTAAGAACAACCCAGCAGCGATTAACAAGTTAATTAAAGAAAGTGGCATTGACCCTTTAGATATAGATACAGAGCAGGATGTGGAGTACAAACCTACTGACTATTCTGTCACTGACAAGGAGTTTGAGTTAAATCAAGCTCTTGAAGATATTAAAGAAAGCGAAACCTTTAGTAAAACAATTGATGTGATGAGCAATAAGTGGGACTCTGAAAGTAAAAATATTATTTCAGATAACCCAGGCATTATCGGAATCATTGATGAACACATGCAAAATGGTGTGTATGATAAGGTTATGTATATCGTAGAACATGAAAAGACATTAGGTAGGTTTACTGATGTCCCTGATGTTGTTGCGTATAAACAGGTAGCTGAATATCTTCAAAGTACTGGTGACTTAGTTGGACAGGAACAAGTTATTCCACATTCTACTGCATCTGTACCGAAGACTAAAGCAAATAAAGTAGACACTGAGAAGCTTAACCAGAAACGGAAAGCTGCAGGGTCTACAAAGAAGACTGCTAGTAAGAAGACTTCAAGTACTCCAGATTATCTTAAGATGACTGATGATGAGTTCATGAAGATGGCGGCTAGTAGTTAATTTTAAATAAGCTATAGGAGAATATCATGGCTCAAGTATACGGTAACGGTACTAACTCAACAATCGGTGCACAGGCACGTACTGATTTTTATTACAAAAAAGCGTTAATTGCCACACGCGACAAACAGTACTTTATGCCTTTGGCTGACGTACGCGCAATGCCTAAGCATCATGGTAAGACTATTAAACAAGACGTTTATCAGCCTTTACTAGATGACTTGAATAACAATGACCAAGGCTTAGATGCTAGTGGTTTAATCGTACTTAAGGATAAGTACTCTGCATGGAAGATTGATGGTACGCAAGTAACTGGTGGTACTGGTTGGACTGCTCCATCTGCAACTACTGCAGGCTACTACGCAACTTCAGCTAACGCTATTGGTGCGGTTGGTGCGGTTGTTGTTCTTAAGAACTCTGGTAACCTTTATGGTTCTGCTAAAGACATCGGTGTAATTGCTGACCGTCTTCCTGCATTGACTGAGAATGGTGGTAGAGTTAACCGTGTTGGTATGACCCGTACGCAAATTACTGGTTCTATCGTTAAGCAAGGTTTCTTCACTGAGTACACTCAAGAGTCTTTAGACTTTGACAGTGATTCAGAATTGATGTCTCACATCACTGAAGAGATGGTTCAAGGCGCTACTGAGTTAACTGAAGCTGCACTACAAGTTGATTTAATCAACACTGCAACTGCCTCAGGTACTGTTAAGTACCCTGGTACTGTTACTACTAAAGCAACTGTTGCTGCAGCTGTTGATTATGAAGACTTGATGCAATTATCTATTGCTTTGGATAACGCTAAGTGTCCTAAGCAAACTAAGATTATTTCTGGTTCTCGTATGACAGACACTAAAACCGTTAATGGTGGACGTGTAATGTACATTGGCCCGGACTTAATTCCATTAGTTCGCAAGATGACTGACATTTCTGGTTCAGGTGTAGGTTCTGGTTTTACTTCTGTAGAGAAGTATGCAGACGCTAGTAACATCATGAATGGCGAAATTGGTTCTGTTGACCAGTTCCGTATCATTGTAGTTCCTGAGATGCTTTACTCTGCTAAAGGCGGTGCTGCTGGTGTAGACATCTACCCGATGTTAGTTGTAGGTGATGGTTCATTTACTACTATTGGTTTCCAAACTGATGGTAAGACTGTGAAGTTCACTACTACTCACAAGAAGCCAGGTAAAGAGATTGCAGACCTTAACGACCCTTACGGCGAGAAAGGTTTCTACTCAATCAAATGGTACTACGGCTTCATGGCATTACGCCCTGAACGTCTAGGTATCTTATGGACTAAAGCTGCTTAATCAGAGCTTTACCCTTGGTAGGCTGTTAGCACGCAAGTGCGGTGCAGCCTACCTCTAATTTCCCGGGAGGAAACTATGAACATGAACGAAATGACATCTAAACAGATAAGCGATAAGCTAGCCGAACACGGTATTAAGATGCACTTTAATTCAAACAGAAAAAAGCTTGAGGAAGCTTTAAACACAATTTTAAACAGCGATACAGAGGATAAAACTATGGAAGCACAACAAGCCCAAGCAACACAGGCAGTACCTACAGGTGTACTAATTACAGAAGACCAACTAGATGACTTTAAATTCAATGGGGTTGAATTAGAAGGTTTACGTGAAAGTAACACTATGAAGCTAATCAGAGTTATCGTCAGACCTAATGACCCACTTAAACTTGAGTCAACAGGTGAGATTTTTAGTTTTGGTAATAGTGTAGCTAATCATGGTAAAGTAGTTAAAAAATATGTACCGTTTAACAATGAAGAAGGTTGGCACATCCCCAACATCATCTTTGAAAATATTAAAGCAGCTGAATGTCAAATCTTTAAAAAGGTTGTGCGTAATGGTCAAGAAACCATGGAGCCTCAGAGGATTAAAGCATACAATGTTGAAGTACTCGATGACTTAACACAAGAAGAAGTTGACAAGATTGCAGTAAGACAAAAAGCAACAAACTCAGTAGGATAAAAATATGGCAAACATTGACGTTTCACATTTAACTTCCGCAGCCACAGTAGGTGGCCTAGGTGTAGACAAGAAAGGGGTAGTTACAGGCTCAGGTGTCTTCGACAACCTCATGGAGGCTGTGAACGTTCATTTGGATGCTCAATATAACTCAGGTAGAATAACAGGTGCAGAGTACGCAACAGTGTACTTAGGAGCCTTACAGGGCACTATACAGCAGTCAATTGCATTTGTCTTAGGAGAACAGCAAGCTGATAAGCAAGCTGACCTTATTGACAAACAGATTGCCACAGAGATTAAGAAGACCTCTGATGTTGCTTCAACTACCTTAGTAAGGGACGCACAGTCTATTAATGATACTGCGCTTAAAACAGCACAGACTCTCATGACTACTAATCAGGCAGCGACTGAAGTTAAGAAAGCTCTTAATGTTGTTGCAGACACTTTGTTTAAAGACCAGCAAACGTTGCTTACAGCTAATCAGGTAAACACAGAAGCTAATAAAACAATAGATGTAGCATCAACCACTTCAGTTAGAAATGTCCAGTCCACTAAAGATAGTTTAGTTAAGGATGCGACTACAGCTAAGATTACTGCTGAGAGGAATGTACTAGCCCAGAAAGAAATTACTGAGTATGCACAGACACAGCGTACAACGCTTACTGCACCAACAGTTGATTCTATTATGGGCAGACAAGGTGAGCTGTACAACCAGCAAGCTCAAGGCTTTAGATGGAATGCTGACCAGAAGTACCTTAAAACTATTATGGATGCTTGGGCAGTTAACGTTGCTTCTGCAGATGGTGATGGTACCTCTGTTGTTGCACTAAATACTGGCGGTACATCAGCTGATATCAACGGACAAATAGCATCAGCTAAACCTTCATAACTTCCTAGCAACATGGGCGGAATAATAAAAGCAATTGTAGGTGTGGTAGTTGACATAGTAGATGCTGTTGTCGACCTAGTTGTAGATATTGTTGAAATTGCCTTTGATTTAATCGAAACCTTTATCGACTTTATTGTCGATATTGTTGAGGCTATCGTTGATGCAATTGCCAGTCTTTTAGGTTTTGGTGACCAAATAGTAGAACAGTTCGAGGTACACAATCAACCACTATTCCTAAACTCTGATAGAAATGTCATGTCAGATGTCATTGTGTCATCCGTTATTAATGATGAAGATATCGCAGCTAACATCTTATATGCTGAAGCTTTTCAAAGCGGTAAGCAGAACATTAAGAGGTTTGTTAAGTACATCGAAGATGATAATTACTTTGAAGGCTTTGCAGATGTACAAGCTAATATTCTAAATATTGATTATGATGAGATAGTTAAAACCGTATCTAATCTAGCAGGTGCTCCATGTAGTATTAGTAAGTCTAGGTTAGGCAGATTAACTATTGATGACTGGGTTAAGTACTGGTTACAGGAGAATAAAGGATACTCTCTTGAAACGAATAAGCTTGTATACAACGGTGTAGTTTATGGATATAAACATGCTGAGTACATAGAAGCCACTAATAGCTATAAACTAGTATTTAACAATCCTAGCGTAGCAACAGTAGTTAATAAAAGTGCTGTCTTCATAGGCCCAGGCATTGAACATGACCTTCAAATTGAAGAGCGACTGTTTATGTCAACAGCACTTAGTAGTGTAGTTAGTGGTGCTGATATTGAGCTAAACTTATCTGCCGTATTCCAAGTGTCCCCTGTATATCACGTACCTCCTAAACCAACGGGTGTTGCATATACCGTGCGTTACAGTTTAGATAGTGACCCATTAGTAGACTACCTGTTTGTGTATGTACAAGGAGCTGGTACCTATCCAGATTTAGATAACTCTGGGTTAGAATTTGATGTATCTACTAAAGATGAAATTAAAGTATTACCTGCTATCCCGTTACGTATTAATAATGCTAACTTCAATGTCACAGAGTCTACTAAAACTACACAGATTCGTGAGCTGACAGACAAGTTAGGCATGGATGCAGATGACTTAATCAAGAATGTCATGGAAGATGTTGCTGACGCAGGTATCACTGACTACGAGAACAAGGTAGACCATGTGTTCTTAAACTTCGGTATGCGTATGTGGGATACTTCACAGAGCAGCTTAATGTATCTATACAGGATGTTCTCACTGTTACATGTAGCGCAGGCCTCAACTGAAGCTACATACAACTCTACACCTGAGGCTGATGAGAAACCCTATAACAATCTAATGGTTACAGCCAGTAACTACAAGAATGTTTTTAAGTTTGCTTACATAAAATCAAACCACTACACACTTGCTGAGGTTAACGCAGATGCTAATAGTGTCATAAATGGCGTTTACTATTCTGATTTATCTCAGTTCAATACTGCTGGGTTGCTTACAAAACCTTACTATGTCTCTTCAGGTAAGACGGTGTACAACGTAGGTTATATTGCTCAAGATATGAGTGATGTAAATGAATTCATTGCAGGTACGTTAGCTAGACAGACTACTTATCTAGAGACTGTGAAAGACTATTTACAAGTAAAAAGACGCCTTAATTATTCAGGTAGTTTGAAAGATGCTGCTGGTGATGTATTACTAGATGGTGCACTTAAACCTAGCTTAGTATACAAACTTGATGGTACAGGTTTGCGAATAATTCTACGTATTGGTGAAAATGTCACTAGTAATCAAGAGTTTACATATTACCAGTGTGTGCCTAATGGTTTAAATGAATTAATAGTTAAAGCACCTATTGGAGCTTTACGTGTTGTAGATGCTGCAACAGATAAGTTTAAGTTTGTGAAGAGTAACATTGCTGATGAAGATGCAATAATGATTCCTTTGTCGTATGACTTAGTTAAAGACTTACCTAATACAGATATTACAAATATCATTTTAGCTAGTGCCCATGTGTCTATCTATGTAGCACATTATGAGGTAATCGAAGTGTCCTTCTGGATGAAGCTATTGATGGTAGTTGTAATTGTGATAGCTATCATGTCATTAAACGCGCAATTAACAGCTATGTCTCTTGAGTATGCCGCAGCAGCAGCTGCCGGTGGTGCTACTGGTATTGTAGCTTTTGTCACAACTGAAACTGCTAAGAAGTTCTTTATTAAAATGTTAGTTAACATGATAATAAAAGAAGCTATTATGTATGTTGCTAAAGAAGTTAGCCCTGAACTAGCTTACGTATTAGCAGGCATATACGCATACTACACATTTGATGCCTCAGATACACCTATTGATTTTGTAGATGCAACAGCTCTAGTAGCTAATTCTGCTGACCTAATTGGTAATATTTTCAACATACAACTAGAAAATGATTACGAGTTGATGGATAAACGTAATGAAGACATCCTTAAAGAGTACAACGACTCAATTAATTATATTAAGTCTATCTACCAAGAGATGGGTTTATCGATTGAGGGTGACACTTTATCTTTAGTAGGTAATAATTACCAAGCAGAGATTATCCCTAAGCTACCTGACCCGTACTTTAAAGCTACGGTTACTGAGATGCACGACTATGCAACAAATTCATTGTATGACCAAAGCGGTTACTACGATGGTCTTTATGATATACCGTTATACAGCAATTAAATAAGAACATCCAAGAGTGACTTTGATGTATTATAGGGTTACTCATATTAATTAATAAACTTAGGAGACGCAAATGTCATTTACCAAACCCACATGGGACTCAAATACTAGCTCATACATTGCTCCGTTAATCAACGGTCCATGGAATGATACGTGGAATATGAACCAAAAGATAAACAACTGGGGTGGTGACACTAGTGGTGCCGATTATCAAGCTGGACTTGCTGCGTATAACAATCAGGTCAACTCAGCGCCTAATATCTCACAGAGTTTAGCTAATAATCAAATGGCTGCAAATGGTCAAGGCTTCTCTTTAGATGGTCAAGGTTACAGCGGATTATATACAGGCTCACCAACATCTTGGAGTAACAGCTCAATGCTAGATAAAACTAGTGCTGCAAGTAACGTTGCTAACATCCTTAAATCGGGTTATGGTATTTATGCAGGTATGAAAGGTATGGAGCTAGCACAAACTAACAGTGACCGTAACTGGGCTGGTATGAAAGCTAACTATGGAAACCAAGTAACTTTAGGTAATAACAGAATTGATAAACAAAAGAAATGGTATGCTGCTAACAACATCAATAGTGACCACATCCAGCGTTTAGACGCTAAACGATTAGATAACATATAAATTAGGAGCGGTCATGAGTGAACCCTTAACATGGAAAAACATAGGTAGTCTAGGAGCAGACAATGTTAACTCATTTTTAGCTGCAAGTAAGCAGGTAAGTGATGGGTTTGGTGGTATAGGTGACGCTATAACAAATTTTGGTGAAGGCGTATCTAAAAGGGCTACTGCTGACGCTACTGCTAAGCTAATGGGTGCTTCAACACCTGAAGAAGCTGCTAGCATGTTCAATACGTATAACAACGAACAAGGAAGCTTATTAGATAAAGCTGTCCTTGCTCAGTCTTACAAAGACCAAGTTGCATATGATGATAAGCGTAAATTAGATGCAGCTTCAATTGATTTGAAGTACGCAGGTTTAGACTCTAAGAATGCACAGATTGCTAACCAGAAGCAACAGTTAATGAACAGCCAGTACCAATTGCAGACAGATATGCAGAATGCTCCGTTTGAACGTTATAGTAAGATTGCGGGCTTACAAAATGAACACCTGCGTACACAGGTACTTATACAACAAGTTCAGAATACGATGCGAACACAGGGGTTGGACTACCAGCAAGCTCTTGCTAAAACAAAGACTGATATGTTTAATGCAGAGACTGCACGAATGAAAGCTATTACTGCTCAAAATGAGCAAAAAAATATTAATAATATATTTAACCCTCAAGGCACATTACCTGAGAATGCTCAACAAACAACTGAACGTTATAATGCAGGCTTTAACGCAGTAAACACAAATAATGCATATGCTGATGCTCCTGTGCTACCTGAAGGTGTTGTAAACCCTTTTGATGCTGCTGTACAGAAAGTTGCTCCAACAACTCAGGATACTCCACAAATAAACGCAAACGTACTTAATATGCGTGACGAACTTAATAATAAAGGTTATGGACTACATGTTAAAGCTGTGGAAGATAATGCTTTTGATACTGCAGTAAAACTAGTAACTGGCCTTAAAAATGAAGATGGTAGTAGCCAACTATTCAATGGTGAAAACCGTAGTACGGAAGATAGGTTTAACAATAAAGAACTGTTTAAGAAAGTATTAACTGACCAAGGTATAACAGACCAGGGTGCGATAACAAGTTTGACTGATAGATTCCTAATTAATAGAGGTTCTGATAAGAATAATGTAAGTACCCTTGAGAACGCTGTAGATACTGATGTTAAGCTTAAAGAACAGCAAGACACGGCTTGGGCTAAAAAAGCTAATACGTCTATTGAAACATCAGCTGTAAATGGTAATCTTACTGTAGAACAGGTAACAGATACATTAAAAGGCGCAGCAGCTAATAAAGTACCTTTAGATAAGTTACCTAACCTTACAGATGCTAATGGTTACGCTGCAAATGTTGTATCTGATGCCATCGCTGAGTCTGACTTAGGTGGTATTGCGACTAGTTTACTCTTCACTAATGTTGCAGAGACAACTCTGACAAATACAAAGGGTGAAATAACAGGTAAACGTCCGACTACAGAAGCAGACTTGAAACAACTAGAAATAGACAACCATAATTTTGGTAAGCAGCTAAATGACCGTATTAACAAATTAATGCCTGGTTTAAAACCTGCTACACGTGAAAAGGTAGCAGAAGCTATTTCAGACAGATTAGGAATTAGTGGCATTAAACAACGTATCAGAGAAGGACACGAGCGTATAGCACTTACTAATAAATTCTACAGGAATGAGAATACGAAAACTGGCTATAAAGGTATGTCATCAACTGATATGATGCGCGCAGCTAGTGACTCGTATACTGGAGATGGGGGTGTAGGTGTAAAAGTAGCAGCTGACAGCATAATGTCAGGTAAGCTATCTGCACAAGTTGATAAGTTATGGGCAAACACTGCTGCAGAGCTCCCACAATTTGATTTAGGCAGTGACCGTCATAGGGAAATTTTTAATACTGTATTCTTAAGACACTTTGAATATGACCATGAGGGTAAATACGAGAATGATGCTTGGAATGTTAAAAAAGGTGGGAATAATGGCTGGTTACAAAGTGATACAGAATTAACAGACTTAGGTACAATACCTGAAAAACAAGCTAATATTCTATCAGGCTTTATGTCTGCACCTGAAAATGCAAAGCCTGCATTCATCATTGATTTGGTTAAGACGCTTGAGGCTAATGATATAGCACTAGAAACATACTTAAAGGCTGGTAACAAACAATCTGTTAAGGCAAAATAATTAGGGGCTTAAATGGGCAATTCTGGATACTTCTCAAATACTTTATTTGATAATTTTGATGACGTAGTACTAAAGAAACAGCAACGAATTGAAGAGGCTGCAAGACGTAAAAAGAGTGAACTAGCAAGAGTATCCACAACAGACCAAACTATTGACGGTGATACATCTAACTTTACCCTCAATGGTGAAACTTACACTTTACGTTCAGGTTTACCTAATGCTTCATTAGACGCTTTTGAAACAGCTAAAGATTATAACAATGATGGTGTAGCTGACCCTTACCTTGGGTCAGTAGCTGGTGATACAAGCAATAAGTGGGGTAAACATGCCTCTTCGTACGCTCAACGTTTCAACATGCAACCTGGTGATGTAACACAGGAAATGTTAAACAATGAGGGTGATGCACAGAAGCAACGCTTCATAGACCTACTGTTAGATAAGCAGCCTGGTGTTATTGCTAATAACCAAGTATACCGCGCACCTGAACAAGACCTAACAGCTCCAGTAGATGCTAACCCAGAGTTAATGCCAGGTAACTACCAACCTAATGACCCAGAAGCTTTAGTTACAACACATGGTAAAGGTATGTTCGGTAGGTATTTAGGTGAATACGTAAACCCATACACAGGTGTAAATGTAACTCAAGCTATGAATTCTGAGCAGAATAATGCTTACTATGATAATAAATACAATCAAGTTGAAAATATTAATTATGCTCAACCTTCTGACGCACAGAAGGAAGATGGAACTGCTGTACAGTTTAAAGCTAATGACGATGGTACATACGATGTATACCGTGGTAAAGATGACTTCAATGAAAAGGTTACACCTTTCCGCATACAAGGGCTAAGTCTCGAGGATGCTAAGCATTGGGCTCTTGCTGCAGAGAGTAACCCTGAAGCGTCATTAGTAGAATTAAATGATGCCACATTAGCAAATACAGCAACTAAGTTTGCTGATAGTGCTATTAAAGTTTCTGGTGAATTAGCACAAGGTGTTAACATCGCATACTCATTAGCTAACTACCATACTAGTGGTGATTTCCTAGGCTCTGCCCGGGGTGTGTATATGCGTGACTACTATAAGTTTATGTCACCTGAAAAGTCTACTGGCAGTGCTTATTATGAAAAACCAACACAAGAAAGTATTGATAAATACCTTAAGCTAAAATATAAGGATAGTACTGATTTTACAGCTGAAGAAGCTGACTGGTGGAAAGGACAACACGTAAAAGCTTATCAAAAAATTGAAGCGCATACAGCTGACTACTTGGCTAGAGATGAAGTAATTGATACGTACAAACAGCAACTAGATGATGATGTTATACGTACGGTGAATGACTACAAAGAAGAAGCCTTATTCATGAAGACTTATTCAGAATATGCTTATGACGCAGATGGTAAAGCTCTAGGTCTTAAAGAAAGGACACAAGGTGCTATAGCTGGTACATTTGAAATGTTTAAGAATAATCCTAAGGGGTTACCTATTGCATTTATTGAGAACTTACCTTATATGCTTACTTTTGCATATGGTGGTAATGCAATTAAGTTAGGATTAACACTGGAAAAAACACAGAAGCTTTCAGCTGAGTGGGAAAAAGCTCATCCTGGAGAAGTGCTTGAAGGTGCTGAGAAAACTAGAGTGTACGCAGATGCTGCGCTATCAATTATTGCTGAATCGTTTGGTGATAAGTGGATATTAAGAGGTAAGCTTAAAGGTTTAACCTCACGTATTGCGAAAATACTACCTAAGTCTAGCCTTCTAGCTAAAACAGCTATAGTAACAGGTACTGCAGCAGCTAAGGTAGGACTAGGTACTGGTATTGAATTTGCGTCAGGAACAATTACAGATATGGCGGAGCAAGATGCTGTTCTGCAAGATGTTACTAAAATTGATGATAAGAAGGCTGCACATGCGGGTGCTCAAGAAGCTAAAGCTGGTGCATTTGGTAGTGGTGCTAGAATAGCAGTTAATGCACTGATACCTGCTAGCCTGGATGATAAGATAAGCAAACTTAAATTACGTAATGATTTATTGAAGGACACTGATAATCCTTTAACTGAGGTACAAGAACAACGTGTTGTTGCTAGCCGTGATAAGATTACAAACAGTATTATTTCTGAGTTAGATAAAGCTATTAACAAAAAAGTTAATGCGCCTATTAGTACACCAGATGGTGGCAAACGCCAAGTATCTAAAGCTGATTTCTTAGAAGAAGCTATTGTTATAGCTGAGTCTGACGTTGATGTCAGTACTGATGGTGCGTTAGAACGTTTATTCCAAAAGAAAGCTACTAATAAGCAAAAGGCTACTGAGCTTATAGATATCCTAAAAACAATTCAGGATACTCAAGGTAACACTCGCTATAGTAAGATGATTAAAGACCTTAAAAAAGGTATTAAATATAACACTGAAGTAACCAAATTAGATGCATACTTAGCTGAAGCTACTCGTGATACTGACTTTGCAGCGAAGAGTAAAGGTGATGTTGCAATTGTTAACCGTGCTACTATTATTAATAATTACTTAGCTCTACGTGCTGATATAGCTGAGAACTACGCTAAACGCCAAGAGGAAAACCCTGATAATGCTATAAGCTTGAAAGCTGAAGAGGCTCAACAGCTACAAGACTTAGACTTAGAGTTAGACGTTAACCTCCGGGATGCTAAGCTAACCTCTGCTGCTGTTGAATCTAACGAGAGTTCTGTTATCTTTATTGATGGTGTTGATACAACCAGTGTTGAGTACAACCCTGTAACACACATGAATACCTTGTACGAAACAATAGCGTCAGGTAAGTCAGATAACGTTGAAACAGACACAGATAACTTCATTCGACATAGAATTGCTTTAAAGAACAAACAGCTTGCTGCAGACAGAGCAGGCAATACAGAGTTATCTAATGAGCTTAATGAGCAGATTCAAGCTAGTGCTGGTCAGTTAGTTAAAATTGCAGATGAACACAGCACTAAAGAGGTCCCTTCTAATAGTCTATTAGATGTTGAGACTTCATCTGAGTTACTATCAATAGATGGTGACAACATTAATAACTTTGAAAAAATTGAAAAAACTCTTGATGGTGTTGAACTAACACCTCATGAGCAAGAAATCTTTGGAGCTAAAAAAGAGATTTCAGAAATTAATAAACGCATTGAAGATTTGCCTACTGACACAGACAAGACAATGCAAGAAGTACACCAAGAGTTCTTATTTGGGCAGGTTGGAGATAGTGAAGGTATGCCAGGTATCTTTAGATACCTAGAAAATGCTCAAGATGAAACTAAGACATTCTTTGACAGACCTTACCGTGAATTTAAACGTAACCACGAACGTAAAGCAGAGTTATTCAATGAAGCTTACGAATATGTAGTTGCAAACACTACTGACACTGGCCCAGCATCAAATGAGATGCGTGCGTTTATTGATAAGACAGACCTTACTAAGGCTCCTGTGTATGAACGTAGGACTCCTGAAGACACTAAGACAAGTGACAACTCTAAAGAGGGTACTTGGCGTATACATGTTAATTCAAAAGATTTAGTTGACCTTATTAACGAAGAAGTTCAATATGCCAATGCAGTAGATGTCATCATTGCATCTACACTTAAAGAGCGTGCTGCGAACCTTGTAGGTAAAAGTAAAATTGTTTTAGGTGATAAAACTAAACAAAAAATTAAAAAAGAATTACAACAAAAAGAAGTTGTTAGTAACACTGGTAGTATAAATAAAATTGGCAAGAAGACAAGAACCACAGGTGAAGAAACAGCTGAGGTAGTTGTAGACCACTCACTTCAAGACTTAATGTCTCACGATAGTGAAGGTTTCATTAATGCATTAGATAAGACGATTACATTACTTGAGTTATTCCAAGTTAAGGACAAAGAACGCGTTACTATCGGGCTACTGAATCCATCACGTGAATTAACAGCTGAGAACATACCAGCTCTTCTAAAAGAATTAGGTGTTACAGATAAAGCGTTTATTGATTATTTAACAGAGTCATTCGTCTCGTTTAAAAGTGCATGGGAGACTCAAGTTAACCCTAACATTTCTCAAATTGAGATTACACGTAAAGATGGTGAAGTTGGATTATCTGAGAACAAACCATTGTCATGGTTATATGAGCGTAATGCCGATGGTACAGCTACACTATCTGATGAAGTTCTATTCAATATCATGGTTAGTAGTATTAGCTGGCTTAATAATGAGAGTAAAGGTACACTAATAAATCGTAATGAAGTTATTGCTGATTTCTTATATGGTGATGCTTATGAAACATTAAACCGTGAAGATAGAAAGATATTTGGTAAAGGTGTGCCTGGGTACACATTGTATGGTGAGCTAGGACAGAACATTATCTCAAGCTTAAATATTAAGCTGAGTAAAGACCCTAAGATTGATGATGTAGAAGACGCCACATACGACAAGTCAACTGAATCTAAGCTAGAGCAAGCTTTAGGTGTAATAGGCATTCACTTATTGACTATGCATAAGCATGATGGCACTAACAACGTACTAGAACACAAGGTAATACATCCTAAATATGAGACTGATTTAGATACTAGACGCATTCGCCAGGGTGAACAAGTCAGATTGTTTGCTTTAAATGAGAAGTCACAAGAATCTGTTGAAGCATCACAGGAATTACTCAAGAGTAACATTGATGCAATGGCATTGATTAGTGGTGCACAGGCTTCTTATAAAGGTCTGTACTTCGCACCTGTTGGAAAGGTTCAGAAGAGTATCCCAGGAAGTTATTCTAAAGTACCTACTAGAGTTCTAGAGTTACAAGCTAAAGAACAATCAACAGGTTGGACACTTAAAGAAACTGAAGGTAAGTTACTTCGTTACGTTGATGCTTCTACCATACGTACCCTTATGGACGTCAAGAATCCTCAGGAAGAGCATGTTGAACACCGTAAAGGTGAAGAGGCTCGTAATGCTGAAATCGATGAAAATATCGAGTATTTGGAAGAGTACTTAGAAATTACAGATGCAGTATCTGATATGACTAATACTATGCAAATTAATGAATCTGTTTTAGAGAACGGTTCATTAGTTATTTACTTTGAATACAAAGCTGGTAGTACACACCGTATGTACAACCTTAGTAGAAATATTAACGGTATGCGTAGTAAGATAGACAGACACATATTCGCACCACTAGATAGTACTAGCACTGTTGACACAGAAGAAAGTAGAGCTTTATTTAAGATGGCAGTAGCTCAAGCATTTGGTTTTGATATTGATAAGTATGATGTAACACCATCTATTAACTTCTTCAATAATGAAGTACTAAATAGTGAGGAAATTACAGCAGCAGTTGATTTAGCTAAAAAGATTAATGCAGGTGAGGTTGTTGATAGGGCTGAGTTTAACGAAGCACTTAAACTTGTTCATGCAAGTAACTTAGGTAATAAAATGCACGTACTTGAGGGTATCAGTGCACTAGCTGTGTACAATTCAAGTGAAACCTTTGACACTGATGTAACTTTAGAAATTGATGGTGTAACTAATGGTTATGCAATCAGCTTGTTACAGTTCTTAGGCTCAGATACAGTTGTACTTAAAAAGTCTTTAGGACGTATAGGTATTACGTTCCCTGGCGAAGCTACTTATGAAGAGATGCTAGCTGAACGTGATGAAGCTGGAAATAAAACATTCACAGATACGTACCAAACATTTGGTGGATATATTTTTGATTTACTGAATATCACTGATAGTAATAACTACTACATAAAGAACAAAAAGAGATGGCGTGTCTCTGCGGAAGAGTTAGATGCCTTAAGTAACATCCACGGTAATATCAGAAGTATTGATGGAATGATTACTGATTTTGCTAGAGATTTAGCTAAGAACCCGTTCATGATTAGTAACTATGGTGCTGGACTAACTAAGATTCTAGATAACGTTGCGAATGAGGTTGTAGATGAAGTTTACTTCGCATTCACTGATATTGAAAAACAATACAATAAAGCAACCACTGATGCTGACCGTGTTACAGCAATGGATAAGCTTAAAGAGCTTGTTAGAAATGTTAATGTACTGAATAACATCAGACGTAAAGACATCTTAAATGAAGACTTCTCGGGACTATTAAATGCACTTAAGACAGGTACATTACGTGAAGTTGTATTTACTAAGAGCTATAAGAAAGACCTTAAAACGCGTATTAAAGTAGTTTACAGACCATCATTTGAATTATCTTTAGACAAGTTGTTAGGACCAATAACAGCACGCCGTGAGACAATTGTTAAGGCTTATGAAGTCTCTAACATAATGTTTGCTATTGAGTTTGACCAAGCACAAGCAGCCTTTAAAACAGATAACGGTAGAAGTCCTAACTATAACGAAAAACAGTTAATTGTTAAGGCATTGATTGACGTAACTTATCCTAAGTACCAAGGCCCATGGATGGATGATGGGTCTTACCTTGATGCAGTAAAGCGTACTAAGTCAGCAGGTTCTACAATTAAAGTACCTGTACAACCCTTCGAGAGCACTCATGTTGAGAAGAGTGTAAATTCTGATACTGAGTTATATAAAAAGTCACCAGTAGAGATTACAGCGTATCTTGCTTCATTAGGTTTTGAAGCTCCTGGTGTAGCTGTTATTATTAATATGGTGCATAACTTTGACTCAGTATTGATTGGTGAAGCAGCATTTGTAGCAGACTTCTTATCTATTTTTGACGCAAGTATTGTTGCTATTAAGCATGCAACAAAAGTAGCAACAACTTATGATGATAAGTTAATTGAGTTTAGCCGTAAATACAGATTTATCGATATTGCATTGAATGACTTTCAACGTGTTATCACTAATTTCAGTAACAATAAAGCTAACTTAGATTTACTTAAAGAACGTTATATTAAAAATTCACATGAAGCTAAGATAGCAGGCTTTGCGGGCACAACAGTTGGCTTTAGCCTGAAAGATATTCTTACAGAAGTTAAAGACCTGCAAGCAGAGTTAGCTGAAGAAGTTAAGATTCTTGATATAGAAGGTATTGTGTCTAACCAGTTCTACTTACAACAAAACTTAGGTGGTGTTGCTAATGAACAGCTTGAGATGTTTGGTACTCCTGGAGTAGCACAAGAAGTAAAAGCTTACTACAAGATGAACAGAGCTGAGTTAGTTGAAGTAGCTACAGGTAAAGGTATTAATATTGATAATATGATTGTCTCTGAAATCAGAACAGCAATTAAGCGTTTTGATTCAGGAAGAGAAGTATTCCCTAAACTAGTTGAGCCTAAGCAGCCGATACTTACCCCTATACGTCCAGTTCTTAACTATATTAAAGGTAGAATTCACCCAGATTCACCTATAGCAGGTGATTTTAGAAGTATGGGTATTAGTTCTAAGACAGTACCTGGTTTCTATAAGAAACCTACAAGTAATTTTGAGGCACAGAAGTCAGGCATTGATGGTATTCCAATGAATGAAATGATGGAAGACCTTGCACCTTTAGGGATTATCCCGGTAGATGTTGATGGCGGTACTAACAGAGATTTGAATGTAGACCCAGAATGGATATCTAATCAGGTAAGTGATGAGATGTTAGGCCATGTGTTTGATATGAATGACACACTGGATAACGAACGCTTTAGTGATGAGTTTGATTTTTACCAAGAAGAACTTGCTAAGCAAGAAGATGCACTTGCACTTGAAGAAGTAGCTGAGACACAGTCTAGAAAAGAGCTTGAGCAACCTGAGTTGTTTGAGAAGGAAGCTGAGTATCAGCGCATATCTAGTTTAGGTACTATCAAAGAAAACACTCAGTTACACGAAGCTATCAAGGAACATCTAGCTGCTACGTATCCTGAGATTAGAACAAATGTTGTTGAAAATGTTACTGATAGATTTGGTGGTGAAGTACTAGGTAAGGCTTTAATTGATTTAGTTGTTTACAGTGAAAGCTCAAATATTGATACGCTACCGCATGAGTATGCACACATTTACGTTAATATATTAGAGTCTACGACTGCTGTTAACGACATACTTAATCGTATTCAGAAAGAAAATGATTTAGATAGAATTGATGCTAAGGAATTCCTAGCAACTCATTTAGGTGAGCGTTACGTTGAACTTGAATCTACCAATACTTGGTTAGTCAAAGCTAGACATAAAATCATGGGGCAGTTACGTGCATTAGGCAGAGCTATCAAGCATATCATGGCTAAAAAGTTAGGCTTCCCTTACAAACCAGAAAGCAGACGTCCTAGCGTAACTAAAGACCTTATTAATCGTCTAGGTAGTAACTTCTACTTTGGTGAGTCAGCTGATGCTATTAGATTTGCACCAAAAGAAGGCTACTTTAAGGTGTCTCTTGAGGAAATACTTAAGAGCAACATAGAAGCAGCTACTGTATTAGGTGATGTTGTTGATGCTTTTGAAGGTTCAGCATTAACTGGTAGTGTTGCACTTGCTGAGCAAGGAAACATTTACCGTAAAGGTCAAGGTAGCTTACATGACTTAGACATGCACATACCTACAGAGATAATGGCTACTGCTTCAGAAGCTGTTAAGAACGTTAGTGAGCAGGCTCATCTAATCTATGAATTCCGTATTGGTGCTGCACAGCGTCAAATATTAACATATATAATTCCACCTAAAGGCACAGAGGTTGTTAACCTTGTACGATTTATTCAAGGTTTGAAAGGTGCTAAGTCACGTGTTCAAAGCTTTGATATTAAAGATTTAGTTACAGGTGAGATTGTTGGTGGGTATTCAGCAGACATAGAGTTTAATAATGGTAAATTTGGTACAACAAAAGTACTAGGTGAAAGCTTCACAGGCAGGAAAGCTATTATTCTTGATTTACTTGAGAACTTTGAAAGTGTTGAACACTTTAATTTCTACAGTGAGACGCTACAGAAGAACATTCCACTAGTAAAAGCATACAAGATATTTAGAGCTAAAAATGAAATTGGAGCTTTGTTGACTTCGCCGAGAGATAAAGACGTTGTTGACTTTACGTTATTTAAACCTGAGATATCAACAGGTATTACTAAAGCTAATGAGTTAGAGAAAGACGTTGAGAAAGATGAATTCTCTGATATGTACTCTTTACAAGTTGATGGTGTTGATGTTGCAGAGCAAGTTGACGCTACGTATACACACGACAGTGTCCTTGAAGTTGTTGAAGATTTGAACAGTCACTTCAAACAGTTAGATACTAAAGAGTATGTAGATAACACAGCAGAACAAGAACACAGCGCACATTTAGATGCTGTAGTAAACACTATATTGTTACCTAACAATGAACAGTTACGTGGTGTACGTTTTAAAGCTTTTGAAGCAGGTAAAGATGTTGATGGTATTCCTAACATTACAACAGGAAAATTTAATCTTGAAAGTAATATCGTACAGATAAATGCTAATGAGAGTACTCCATACACTTACTCAGAGCAAACACATCAAGAAGTGTACGTACATGAGTTAATCCATGTAGTTTCTGCACATGTGATAAATAATCATGAAGGTATTGGCAACAAGTTACGTAAGTTACACGCTCAGGCTTCTAAATTTGTCACTGTAGAGACGTTCTTACATAAAGATGCTAACGGTAACGTTATATTCAAGAAGGACGAGAAAACAGAAAGAGCGGCAGCACAGAAACAATATGACTACCTATTTAATTCTTTAGATGCAGGCAAGGTTCCACATGAATTCTTAGCTTATGCTTTAACAAATAAATTCTTAGTGAAAGCTTTAAAGGCTCGTCCATACAAAAAGATTAGTTGGGGTGATACAGCTACTACATCTAATAATTTCTTAGGTAAGTTTATTGAATTAGCTACTGAGATTTGGGAAATATTTACATCGATGCTTAATAATTTAAGCACAGGTCGTAAGAGTATTCATGCTGAAACAGTCCATGTAATGAATATTATTACAGCTATCAATGAACGTAAGAAGCCAGGGTATAAGAAGAGTCTTACTGACATTGCTTGGCGTAAACACTTTAAGTCTACAAATATATTTGCACAAGCTGGTGTTAAGAAGCTTTATGCTTTCGTTATTTACTTAAAAACTAAGAAAGCTTATGCTAAACACACCGAGTGGATGCTTAAACAAGCAGGTGTACCTAAGAAAGTTTACACAAATTCATCAACTAGAGACTTAGTTGAAAAGAACTTAAAAGTTTTCCACAAGTTATTAGCAGACAAGCTTGAGGAGATTACTAATAGTCCAGTTGAGTCAAAAGTACGTATAAGACTTGAGCGTGAAGCTAAACAAATTACAATGAATTTCCAGGATGAGTTACGTAAGACATTACGTTCTATTGGTGTTGAGATATTTGGTACTACACCTATTGAGCTTATTCAAGCAGTGTTGAAAGTCAAGAAAGATAAAGATGAGCATCGTAGATTTACGAAAGAACAGACTATGATTAATCTGTTAGATGGGTTTGTTTCATTTACTGGCAAGCCTGCTTTAGATAAGCAGTTGTTGACAGACGTACATGATGTTTACATGAAGACAGACTTTGTAGCATTAATGGATAATGCATTCAGCCTTGAAGAAGCTATCGAGTTTCTACATGATAATGTCAAATTACAAGCTGCAATTGATAAATATAAGCTTCTAGTTGATACAAAGAACAATGAGTACTACAACCAAAAGATAAAAGGTTTAGTTGACATTATGGTGTCTGGTGACACTAACGTTGATAGCGCTTATTTGAGTGCACATAACATTGTTAAGACTTATGCCTTAGAGTACGATAAGCCTGCGGCTATGGCATCAAATGATAAAGATAATATCAATGTACTAATCACGTTGTTAGCTATACAAGCTACATCAAAAGAACAGAAAGCTAATGCTAATATATTAACTGCTCGTGAGTTTGCTGTAAGTAATGTTGAGAACGGTATTATTAATTTACTGGGACAGCTAAAGGCCTTCAAAGAAGAAAGTTTAGTTGAACTATTTAATAATGAAGAATTCAGTATTGTTAAAGGCTATACAGGTGTAATTACTGATTCAGATAAACAACTTAGAGTTGAGCCTATCGAGATGGAAAAAGCAATGCGTAAAGAAGGTTACATTTTATTACGTGATGAAAATGGGAACAGTATACTGCCTCCGATTAAAGGACTACCTAATAGTGCATTCCAGAACAGTAGGAATGTTGGTTTATATGTATCTAGTACAGACCCTATGTTAGCGTTAACTGAAGGTATCTTCTCAACTTCAGGTGAGCATCATGCAGGTACAAAGATTTCAGGTATTCTATTTGAAGGAAACCCTGATAGAACTCACCTAGTACATACGTTAATTCGTAAATATATTCTTAGTCAAGGTACTATTGAACGCAATGCGATTAAAAATAAGCGATTAACTAAAGGAAGTAAGCCTGTTCCTATTGTTAACGGTGATATGGAAGTAATTGATTATCGTATTAGCTTACCTGACAAATATGTACGTGAGCACCTGAACCAAGACACTGACTTTATTGCAGTATTTGGACAAATGCGTAGTCACCTTGTGGATAAGGTAATTACTAGAAAACTTAACCAGCAACACATTGATACACTGATTGCTGATAGCAGACACTACACTGAAGGTAGTAATGCATATGTAAATATAATGAGCGCACAATATGCACCTATCACTTTTGACAGGTTGCCTAGTGGTACTAAGCACTTGTTATCTAAAGAAGTTTCTAAAAACTTGAAAGGTGAAAAAGAGTTTTGGGTTAAACGTGATAGCGTTGATATATTCTTTGGGTCAATTCCACCTAGCTTAGCTAATGTTAAGTACTTAAGAAGTATTCCAGGTTACTCTTGGGCAGCTAAAAATGGTGAAAGTATAGCTAAAGCTATTGTTAGAATGGCAATTATTAATATTGTAATTAAGATTTTTGGTGTACTTAAAGCTAATGTTACAAGTAATGCAATATACTTAGCGCTTAGAGGTGCTAGCCCTACATTCATTATTCGTGAAAAGAAAAATGCATTCATGGCGCATGAAAGATGGCAGAAGGACGCTATGAAGGTAGAGCAGCTAATCCTAAAAGCTAAAGCTTACCCTAACCAATCTAAGCAACTTGAAAAAGAGGCCCGTAAACTGACTAGAGGTCTGCGTGCAAACCCTGTTGATAAGTTTATGACAAGTGGTTTATTCGTATCGTACACTGAAGACATTTTACAAAATGAATACAATTACACTAATAAAGTATCTAAGTGGATTGCAGGAAAGTTTCCAAAGATTTCTGACGCTACTAAGGGAAGTTTCCTAGGTAAGTTTTTCCAAGAATCTTACATGATGGAAAAGTCATACACGTATAAACCTTTACTTCAAGCTTTACAATTAAGTGACTTCATTGCGCGTTACGCTTTGTATAAGCACTTAGTTGAGAATGAGAAAGCAACACCTGAGGCTGCTTGGGAAGAGGTTATCAGAGCATTTATTGCTTATGATTTACCTATGAATAGGCACGTTAAATACGTTAACGATATAGGATTTATCCTGTTTGTTCGTTATTGGTTACGTATTCAAAGTGTTGGTGTTAAGTTAGCTAAAGAAGAGCCTGGGTCACTTGCATTTGCTGCATTAATGCAGAACATGACAGGTATAAACCCTGCTGACATTCTTGAGTCGCATATATTGCTAGGTAACTTAACCCCTCCAGAAGGTGGTATTGATAAGATACTTTCTGAAGTATTTATGCCTCCTGGTTGGGAATTAGGTGCTGAGTTAATGCCTTAATCAACATCTTCATACATTACTCGTACTACAAAATATACTACGAGTACAGTGAAGATACCGACTAGTATGGGAACAGCTACAACAGCTAAGAAAGCTGCTGCAAGACCTAGACTAGATATTAATAAAGTAATTAATATTAGCTTAAGTCTCTCAAAGAAACTAATCTTCACTATTACTGAACAATGCTCCAGGCTTTATTGGAACATCTTCGATAGTTGTGATGTTAGCAACTTGTTCACCAGGTTCTAAGATAGTAATCTCAGCTGTAGCGCCTGAATTTACCCCTCTAGAGACAGTTATTGCAATATTGATATCAGTGTGGCTCTCTACGATGTTACGCTCTTGTAGGAAGCCTCTGATAGCAGCATGAATATCATTATTATTTAATTTAATTTCCATGCTAATCTCCTAGAAAAGTTTTTTGCCTGTAGCGTTAGTGCTCGCAGCTGCTGGTGCAGTTGATGCGTCAACTTTCTTACTACGGTCAATTAGATTGCCAGTATTACGCTCAGCCCATCTAACACTTACGATAGCTTCAGTGATACCTTTAGCTTTCTCTGCAACAGTTAAACCTGAATCTTCAAAATAGAAATCTTTGATTTCATTTTCTTCTTTAGTTTCAGCTGAATCTACATAGTTACCTGTTCCATCGTTAACACGCTTGTTAACTTTTTGCTTAAATACTGCAACTTTAACTTTTTTACCTAGAAGTGATGTAGCAACTGATTTTTCAGTCGGTACTTCTTTCTTAGCAGTAAAGTCATAGACATTAACCATCTTAGCTTCTGCAGAATCATCTACAGAATCTAGGTCTTCATTAATAGCAGTAACACATAGGTTAGTAGCTACACTGAATCCAGGAAGTGGACGTTTCTCACCTTTAGCATTCATATAAGTGATTTCACCTTTTCGGTTAGTTACCCATAATGTTTGCTTAAGCTTCTTACCTTCAGTATTAAGAACAGTAATGTTTAATGAACGTGCTCCGCCTTTTGATTTATCAAAATAAACCATATCAACTACACAGTCATAAATACCTGTTTCCCATAAAAATGAACCACCGCCTGATGATAGTTCCTCAAATTCCATGCCTTTTGGCATACTTAAATTACCCATAATTAATTCCTTTTAAATTGTTACTGAGAATAGTAATCTATACAAGCAGTAACAACTTGTACAGAGTTTTTTATTTATTTTGTTTTACAAAAAGGTTCGGAGAACCTATTTAGATTTAGAAGCTTCCCTTGTTGGTAGCTTACAGCCTTTCATGACATGCTGAACATATCGCCAATGAGGTTTGTCTTTTGTACCAAAGTTAACTTCCATGTTTACTTCTCAAGGGGTTTGACTCTGTATTCAGCGTCTTCGAACCACATAGGTGCAGTATCCCCCATGTCCTCCCAGTGTTTCACTTTAGTATCACAGCATAGTACTGCTAACTTCTGAATTGTATAACCTTCGGCCCACTGGTGTATTAGTTCTGCGTGTTTATGTTGTTGCACTACTCTACCTCCTCAGGCGTTATTTAATTAGTTGCCCCATATCGGAGGAGCGTGCCGTCAACTTTGCCTTTTACTCCTTAGAGTTAAAGATAAAATATGGTGAGGGTTTTCACACACTAGTACCCTCGGACTAGCTAATAATAAGGAGTAGGGAATGAATAACCCTATCTTTACGTGCTTACTGCGCGTACATAAGACAGCAGTAGTGCCTTCGAAATCAAGTTAGCAGTAAAAACTAGGGAACAAGACCCTAGAAAGGGGCTGCTAACTCCCTGATGTACTCAAGTCAACAAATAGGTCAGGGCGTGTACATACGATAGCCCTGGTTACCGTTCTTATGCACTGCGCAGGAGATTAACCGTTGCACAGCAGATGATGTACTAATCTATCCTATATATTCTGTTAAACTTGCGTCCGTGTAGCTAGTGCTCTTCTCCTCAAGAGAGTTAAACCCTCCCAAGTTATTACTAGCTACACACTTCATTTAAAATATAAAGCCAGAGCTGTTTAAGCCCTGTACTTTGTATTGTTTCATTAGGTCTATCGTTTTACGAGCTAAGCATCTACTTAAATAATGCGTATAAGCTGCATCGTAATTTGCACCACCTTTAGCAGACCTATCTGCGTAGTCTTCGGCTAGGGCTGTGCATAATTCTTCTTTTGTTAATTCTGACATAATGTTATTCCTGTATGGGTGTGAATTCACAAGCAGTATGCCCATTATCTGAATCGGTCCAATACTTACGTGCTCTTATCATTACAACTTGGCTATCATCGACATAACATATACCATTTAGCGAATCTAATATAGCTTTACAGTAATTGTCAATATCTTTTCTGTTATCACAAAACTTGCCCAGTTTTTCCTCTTTTTTAGACTTAAGCCATGAAGGTGCCATTGGCACAAAGAAGTCTACTTTAGCATATACGTCACCTTCAATAGGTACAACATGTATATCACTAACGGCTATTTTCATAGCATCCATATATTTTTTATAGGGGCCTTTATAATAGGTTGAAAACCTTGATACACAAGGCCTACTTGCTGGGACTGGTGCTACCTGAAACTTTACTTTCACTTTTAGACTTCTCCTCAAAAGATTTGCAGAACTTAATAGGATACTCTATTTCAGTAACGTTAGCTAAAAGAATACCAACATCTTCATCCCACACCTGTTCAGCCCGTACACAGTACGCTTTACCTTTCCCATCTGGGTAACAAAATTCACTCATTACACTACCTTATTGAATATTTTCCAGAACCCATCAGGGTCAAAGAACATACGAGTTTTTATATTCTCCCTGGCCTTTATACTGTCCTGGCCCATGGGAGTACCTGCAAAAACTGGACGTAAGACTCTAGCAGCGTCTAAGCTTTTATGTAGCCTAGCTGCGACAGTTTGTTTAGTACAGTTTGTTTTTATAACTAATTCAGGCACTGTCCACACAGAGCCATCACTAAGTTTATATTTTTTACTTTTATTGTTACCTTTAACTAGAGGTCTAGTTAACCATTCTATATCTCTAGATTGTTGTAAGCGTGTTCTAGCAGTAGGTAAAGCTATTCCAGCTAATTCAGCTAGAGCCTTAGCAGTAAGTGATTGACCATCAGACAGCTTATATTTAGTTAACTTTTTGTTATTACCTGCCATTAGGTGTCACCTAAGTAAATGTATAAAAGCCATGCTTGATATAGAATGCTTGCCCCAACTAAGTATTCAAATATCATATTATTTCTCCTGGGTAGGTTCTAACCACTGTATACGTCTATCTACAGTATCAGTAACAGCTTCTATCAAGTTGTGGTGTTTTAGTTCTAATACTGCACGCTTAATAGTTGAAAAAGATTTATCTATAAAGAATTTATGTTGCGTGATAGACGCAATATTTACTTTATTCGCCGCTGCATATACAAATATGTCTTTAGCTGTGTTAGTCAATTTATATTCACCTAACGCTTTATCCACTTCATCTTTGATAAGTTGTTTTTTACGCCATACTTGAGCGATGTTTTCTAATGCTTGTTTTCTCATTTTATTAATTTCACTTTGTCAGTAGTAATTTTATTGATTTTACCTGTGTAACCTTCAACTAATTTAGCAGGGATTACAGCTACAGATACTAGTATGTCTTCGAGACTGAATGCTGCTGGTTTATTTACCAAACCCAATAGGTAAGGTGCAATAAATGCAGATATTTGTTCTTTGTTCTGTTCATCAAAATACCATTTGAAAAATGTTTGACGTTTAACTTTATATTTAACTTCTTTAGTTGTTGACACTATTTACTCCCACATTCTAAGATTACTTCAATGTCTTCAGGGAATTCAATACGATGCCCATCACGACCTACTACACCTATTAACTTACATTTAAGCTTAGGTGTACTTTTACAAGATTTTTCAATAAGCTCTTGCAGCTTAACTAGTTTTGTATTCATGTTATTATCCTAAATTAGTTGGTTTTATTTAATACCCCTCCCAGAATATTAGGCCAAAACCTTAAAGCCTTCTCACCCCTTCACAGGTTCTCTAAGTGGTGTACCATTTAGTTGTACATAAGTATCATATAAATACCGTGTTACATCCGTGTACACTTCGTCATAGTTATTTAATTCGATAACTCGTTTAAGCGCATCTACTGGTAGCTCATTTTCATGCTGACAGTAGTTGTGCCTATTCAGAATTTGCTTCTGGCTTTTGTTTAATGCTCTAGGCATCGTAGTAACCATGTAACTTATCTAATACGTGTTGTAGATTATTATCAATGAATGTTTCCTTGATGTCCCACATACGCATAGGGCTTCGAATACGCTCATTTACAGTGTCTTTTGTAAGACGTGTCTGATAGACATATTTAAAACCTAATAACTCCTCTTCATCGTTAATGTTGAGCATCTTAGACTTTGAGTCTTCGATGTTCTTAAGTGGTAGTTTTTTACATGCAATAACAGTACTGAAGAAGCTCTCAACACCTGTGTTCATTAAAGAACCTTTAACTTTGACCATAGTCTCGTTAACCATCTCTGCTTCATTGAATACGTCAGACGTATGGGCGATGAAGATGATGTTCTTATTTGAGTTGGCTACATTCTGTGCCATCAAGTTCTTTAAGAACTGGGCGTATGAACCCCAAGCTTTCATCGTGTTAGATGAAGTCAGTACTTTAGTACTTTCATACATATCCATTAGGTATGTAAGACTGTCGATTACGATTGTGTGAATCTTATCGTTGTCCTGTACAGAGTCAATAGCATCTGGTACATCTGTAGGGTCAGTAATTGTGTATTCCTGAAACTTAGAGTTGAAGGGTAACTTCTTATTGTTCTCACAATTAAGATACATTACTCCTTCTGGGTCTTTGATATCAACTAAGCTAGCTGATTTACCTGTTGCAGATTTACCGCATATTAGTACTAAATTATTATTCATTTTTTAATCTCCTTTTGTATAATTTTCTTTTGAATTGATGGCATTATTTTTGTGTGAATTTCTTCTGGGGTAATAGGGTCAGCAATGTTTTCATTAAATGTAATTAACATATTTCTAATTGCATCTTCTGGGTAACCATTGTCCATAAGCATGAAACCATAACGTATAAGCATAGTAGCTCTGTTACCAATTTCAATCTTTGCAGAGAACCAACGCTCCATATTACTCATGCCTTGAGTATCTAGAATCTTCTGTTCCTGCTCCCTAGCTTTTTTAGTTTGAGGTATAAACAATGTTGCGTCAATTAACTCACCATCGATGTACTCAAAATGTCCTTTTGCAGACATCCACTTACGTGCAATGTCTTTAGTTGCAATATCTGTATCAAATGGTAACCAGTTGAATACATTTTCCATAAACTTAGCATAATCTTTAGGGCTTAGCTTAAGGTAATGTGACATAGGTAAGATTATTCTAAACCTATTATTTTCAGATGTATGTCGTTTGGTTGTAGCAAATAATGCTTTATAACCCTCTAATAATTCTTTAGCACTATTCAAACTGCATCCATCATCAATATCCAGTATTAGTAAGTCAAATCCTGGGATAGCTTTATCACTTGTACGATAGCCACCAACAAAGTTGTGGGCAGTATAGTGATATCCATCTGCAGAGCTTGTTAGCTTATGTAAATCTTTAAATGCTGATTTAATAGGTTCAAAGTTTTCAGTGATATGCTCACCATAAGAAAATTGAATATTATCTATGTCAGTTTCTTTTAAAGCTTCACCAGATAAAAACTCAATGTCATCTACGTAAGTTTTACGAATAATGATATTATGTTTATAACCCCAAGCCACTGCTAAAGATAACATATCTTTTTTCTGTGACTCTGAGCCTTTATAAAAAGGTAGTTCTTCAAGTAAGTCTACTTGAGTAACCTCTTTACCTATGTCAGCAATGTAACGAGCTAATCTTGCGTATGAGCCTTCTTTACATATAATGCGGTTGAAGTGTTTGCCTGAGTCCTCAACTAATTGAATAGCACTATCTAGGTGCTCTCTGTTGATGGCATTAGAGCCTTCAATAAACGCATAAGCACCTGCAAGCTTAATAGCTTTATAGTACCTATGAGCTAGCTCAGCCTTTTTAGTATCTTCGTGACCTTTCAAGTCAAATGTAGCACGTTCACATTTAATTTTATATTCTAATAAATGTATCGTATTTTCTTTGCTCATACTCAGCACATTATTAAAATTACTAGTGCTGGCTAAGTTAGTGATGATACGGCTGATACGTTGAGTATCTTTAGTAACATTAATACATGTTAGAGCTTCATATAATTCTTCAGCTGTCTGTTGTACAGTACTTTTTCTGTCAACGTCATAACCAAATAACATTCTTCTGGCATAACCAGTCTCAAGCATTTGTTTAAACTCTTCTTCAGTCTTACTACCGTCTAATAACTTAGTCGGTGTACCGAATAACATCATGTTAGTTGGGGTTCTCCCCATCAACTCTTCACCACGAGTATTCTCTTTGGTATTTTTAGTTAATTTTTGTTTAACTTTACCAACATCATAAAGCTCTAGGAAGGTGTTCAGCATCTCAACATTAGCTGTTAAGTTAGAGCCTACTTCATCTAGCTCTAGATTCATAGAACCTGCCGCTGACATTAATAGCTTTTGTCTCATTTGTTTTACAGCTGGTGCTGTACCACTGTCGAAACTGAAAGCTAATGTGCCTAGTGCTTCATATTCTTTTTTAACTTGAGCATCCGCGTCTTCATCACTTAACGTTGGGTCTTTGTCCTGTAAAAGTGTTGATATTTTAGTAAGTTGTGTTGCACTAGCAATAGGCAGTACCTTGGTTAGAAAATTATAACGAAAACCTTCGATAATCTCTTCTTCCATAATATTAGTTGAAAAACCTTTACCTGCGCCTGATGGCATTAGGTTTAACACATAAGTGTTAACAGGTATTACACCCCTATCTTTAGTTTCAATATTTGTACGCATCATAGATGCTACTTTAGACATGTAGTAAGCTACTAGTAGTCTAAAGAAATGTCTATTCTGTGACTGTGTTTTAGCGACTAGTATGTCGACTATCTCCTCAGATAGTTTAAAATATGTTGGTTTTAACATTTTTCCCTTTAGTTAAAGTACAAGACGACCTTGTTGTATTAAGTTTTTAGCCTGTTCGCATACGCCCACAACTTCACAATAACGACAAGCCTTAGCTTCTCCAGGTACCGTTCTAATCTCACCAGTACCTTCACTAGCTAATCTATTATGAGCTTCGTTTAATGTGTCAAAGTTTTTAGTTGCACGTAGTGCTTGAGGGTTTTTAAAATATTTATATTTTGTAGCTGATTCCCATAGCTCTTCAGAAGTACACTCAGGTAAGTCCTCTTGAGCTTTAGCTAATAAGCCTTTAATATCATCTAATTTTTGTTTGATGAAATGTTCTGTCTGTTCAACTGGCCATAACGGATATGACTTAGTTAATACTTTAGACTGTGGATACTTAGGGTCACGTCTAGCTTGAGCACTTGACCAGTCTGTAAAGATAAATTGAATATCAATTTTATTATCTGTAATCCTATCAGGTGCTAACCACTTGTAGATACTACCCTGTTGGGTGTACTTTAAAGCGTTAGAGTCATAGATGTATGTCCATACAGACGTACTCTTATAATCTGAGATAGTACCATCTAGCACAAGGTCATATTTACCTGAGATGATAAAACCATCAACCTCTGTCTCATGCCGCTGCTCTACATAGACTGCTATCTCTGAGTCCTTAACAGGCTTGTCAGGGTTAATAATAAATATCTTATCAAGAGTAGATGTACCCATAGCTTTTAAAGCTTTAGTTATGTTGCCTCTTTGTAGCCAAGCTTCTTCAGCAATAGCATGAATAGCTGAGCCCATACGAGCTGCTACTAAGTCTGATATATCAACTTCTTTATCTAACTCGCTGTTCTGCGCCTTTAAGACTAATGCTCTAGTTGGCTTAAGTAATGATGTTGCACTGATTACATTAGGTCTACTGTCGTAGTCATAATCATCATGCATTAACCATACAGCTAATGGTAAGCTGATGTTATTGTTATTTGTATACTTAAATGCCATTTACCCTCCCAAGGTACTTAATAATTCTTCAATTTGTTTAATACTAGCACCATTAGGTAAGCTAGTTTGTTTATCCCAAGACTTACCTATTTCTAGGTCAGCAGCCATTGGCACTTCTTTCGATGAAATGAGCGGATGCTCATTCCATTGCATCTCTTTAATTAGAGTATCGTTTAAAAACTTTATAGCCTCTGGCGTATCCTTAACTAAAAAGTAAGCAGCGTCATGGATTGTGTTGATGGGATGTATATGATAACTGAATTCTGAGTCTTCAATTAACTTATTTGTTGCGATTAGAGCTCTATTAATTAACATACCCCATGACTGTGTTACTGCGTTATTAGCACTCCTAGCCTCTGCTGTAGCTGCGTAGGGTGTTAATGAGTTGTCATGTATAGTTTTGGCCAATATGGGACATTTAATTCTTAAACCAAATGCACATTCCATATAACCATTATCTTCAGCAAACATAACATTTGCTTGAGTAAACTTGTCAGATACTTTATATAGCTTATGGTAATTGTCCTCAATCTGTTTTGCCTCATCTTTGCTGAAACCAATATTCGTCACAAGCGTATGCCATGTACCGTTGTAAGTTAATGCAAAGGTAGGAGCTTTAGATTTCTGTCTAAGCTCAGGGTATTTATTTTCAATAGAATTGATGCTTGCCACTGTATCTACAATGTCTGGCATCTCATCTCTGAAGTATGAGAAAGCTCTTAATGAGTGTCCATCATACCCATCAGTGTAAACTTTAATTTTGTTTGGGTCTTTGGTTAGGATTGCATTAATCCTATCTTCAAGACTAGAGAAGTCAGCTCCTGCCCATAGGTAACCCGTAGGTGCCCTAAAACAAGACTTAATAGCTTTTCCATACATACTGTTACTAGGTAAGTTTTGTAGGTTAGGTGAGTTACTAGCTAACCTTCCAGATTGTGTACCACCTAACTTTAGGTTTCCATGCAAGAAGCCTTCAATACTATATTTTTTGAATGCTTTAATGAATGTCCCTAATATTTTACTTGTTTGGCCAATACCTATTAAATGCTCAAGCAGTTCTTTATGAGAATCTTGCTTAGCAACATTTACTAATTTAGCTAATGTTTTAGCACCTGTAGCAGGTTGCTTAGTATCAGTTAAATCAATTGGTGCGTAACCTAACTGCTCATAGAACAGTGTTCTAATATTATTATTAGATTTAGGGTTAAACTCTAGGCCCATGAAGTCACTGAAAGGCTTACATTTGCGTATTAAGCGGCTATTCGTGTCTACCATAGTAGATAGTCTGAATTGGTGATTAAACACCTCTATTTCAGAGTATTTCTTAATAGCTGTAAAATGATTATCATGCTTATCTTGAAGTTCTTTTTCAACTGTCAACACTGTAGTGTTATCTAAAGGTAAACCTGTAAGCATCATTTTTAATAATACTTTTATAGATGGTTGGAATATTTTTGTATAAGGCTCCAATAAATTTTCATCTATAGTAATTTGTTTATACTTGGTGTACACAAACCATGTAGCTAGACAATCTTTTAGATTGTATTTCATTAGTTTAGATACAGGCAATGAGCCTGCATCTTTTACATCAATTCCATAATTACCAGCAAACTCTAAGGCATTTGATTTCAAATCAAGCTTAGCTTCAGTGGTACTATTTTTAGCGATGTATGCGTAGAGCATACTGTCTTCTACGTCTTCAAATATGTCTACACCTTTTTGTCTACCCTCTACTGAGGTTGACTTATTCATAAATAAGTTATAAATTAAGTGTTTACAGTCGAATAATGCGTTGTGAAATATCATTTCACCTTTGTATGTTTCAAAGAACTTAGTTAATTCAACAGTTCCTATACTTTTAATATATAAACAGACTCCATTATGTTTATCCCATGCAAAAGCTATTGATAAAATATCAATACCCAGGTTTAAGCCTGTGGTCTCAATATCTATAGTTAATGCTGGGTAAGAATGTAATCTGCTAAAAATATCACCTAGCTCACTCTTATTTTTTATGTACTCAGCGCTGTGGATGATATTTGGTTTTTTTAGTCCTGTAATAGCAGTAATGCCTTCGTTAATTAGATTAACGTTATCAGGATTATAAAATAATGATTTATAGTTAGGTACTAGTACGATTTTGTAATCTTCATATCCCTCAAGTTCTCCATGGAATACTTCACCATAAGCGTCAGTGACCTTAGTTTGTTTAGTTAACCATTTGAAATAGTTACTGTCAGCAACTATGATGCTCTTTAACTTTTTATGTACAGCAAGTCTTGGTAATAACGTTTTTAGATAAGCTTTACCAAGTGCTGCCTTTATCTTATTGCCTTCGTAAAGTAATCCATGTGTCGCAATATTAATCTCATTTAAACCTTTTAACTCTAATGGTTCTACGTAATGCTTAATTATTTCATTGCTGATTACAGCATCTTCTTTAATTAATATAAGCGTAGTAATACCTTCAGTTTCAAAATTTAAAGTATTCATAATTAGTGGAGTGTGTCGTTGATAAATTCCTCAGAACCTTTAACCATTACTAATAGTTCGTAAGCTTTATTTAGATATACATCTTTATGTTTATCATAGAAATTAACTACATCAGATAAGTCTATTTCTTCAGGGTCAGCAATCTGTGCTTCAGCTACATATCTTTCAAAACACAGTGCTTTAGCAATAGTTTCAGCTAGAAATTCTAGGGATACTTGATTTGTCATATTATTTAATATATATTGTTTCACCTATTGTTGCAGGAGTATGGTTTGAAGTGCATATCCATAAAATAGGATAGTCACCAACAGGCTCAACATCATCTGCGTATAGGTCAGTAAAGTAAATTAATACCTCAGGACTGCGTTTGTCACAGTAATCAATAACAGGTTGGAAACTTGTACCTCCGTTACCTTTAAATTGAAGGTCTAAGATATTATCATATTTATCAATTTTAAACTCATTATGTATTTTAGAATCACAATCTAAAATTGTAAGTTTTTCTGGTTTAAATGTTTCTCGAATACTTTCAACTTCAGATAACATTTCTTTTAATTCTTCTACAGAAACACTTCCACTGGTATCAATAGCTACAACAATTTCACCTATGGTAGGTGAATGTTGGCTAGGTAAGTAGTGGTGAGGGAAAAACCTTTTACTAGGTCTTGCCCAAGTGTAATCGTCCTTAACCATATCAGATAGGAATCGCATAAGGATTTCATTCCAAGGTAGTTTAGGATTAATTAACTCATCAATAGCTCTAGAGATTTCTCCAGGTATTTCACCCTTATCTTTACCTGATATTCTTGATTGAAGCTGAGCTCTAACAATTACATCAGTAATTTTGCTGCTAACTTCTTTAGCATTTTGTCCTGGTGGTGGGTCAAGTAAATCAGAAACATAGTTACTACCACCATGTTCATTTTCTTGGTCATCTTTAATGAGTTCATAAATTTCTTCAGTAGCCATGTCTGCATACTTTTCATCAAGTAGACCACCTTGTGGGATAGTGTATCCTGCGTTTTTAAGCATTAGATTAATTACATAATCACCTGCGTAATTCCAAACAAGTCTATCTCTGTTACCAACGCGTGTAAGGTGGTTAAATGCTACGTGCCATACTTCATGTGCAAGTAAGCCTGAACGTTCTGCTGCTGTTAGTTCAGAAAAGAACTTTGGGTTATAAATAATAGATAATCCATCAGTAGCTGCTGTAGGGATACTATCAGTAAACGTATGCTTTAGACTTAAACAAATAGTCGATAGAAATACTGATTTAGACATTAGGTCTATCTTAGCGTGACGTAAGTAATCTTCTACTGTCTGGTTTTCCATAATATTATCCGAATAATTTATCTGCGTTTTTATTTATCCACTCTTGAACTTCTTCATTTTTCTTTAGTTCTGGTGCTAGTACATAAATATCTTTTAGAACTACCACTTGGAATTCAATAGGTAGCTTTCTGGTAATCTGCATCAAAGCTTTTATTGTATTAATATTAGCATTGTGACTAATTAGAGTTGTCATTGCATATTGATGACCAGGCTCATTAGGAATATTTACTGTACCAGGACTCTCTAACATTTCTTCAATGGTAGGTAAGTCTTTATACACTGCACAGAATCCTTTAAATTCTGTTGCTGGACCTTCACCTACTGTACCAACTAAAACAGCGTGGTCTATTGAGTTGAATTTAACTTTATCTGTAATAATTTTAGATAGGAATTCCCAGGTACGTGGTGATGCAAATGTGTCGTCTGCATGACTAGGATTAAACTTGTGCAATAACTCAGGTCTGTATTTTATAAATGAAATGACTCTATGGTCAATATCATTACTATTAGCCCAGTCTAACCAGCTTTCAGTGTCTACCATTAGGTTCAGATGAACCATCCTAGATTGCATAGCTGTAGATAATCTATTTACGATAGCTTTGTCTGTTGCTTTGTTACCAGCACATACGATAGCTACATTCTTATGCAAGGCATGTGCACCGATTTGTCTGTCTAATACTAACTTGTATGCTGCTGCTTGAATAGATGGCGGTGCTGCATTGATTTCATCTAAGAACAGTAACCAACCATCATAACCTTCAGGAATATTATCCAGACTTTGTAATGGGAATGTCATTGGTGGAGCATAGTCCATACGCTTACCGTCTTGCTGTAATGTAGGGAAGCCATTTAAGTCTGTTGGGTCTGATTGTGCTAATCGCATATCAATTAACTTTAAGTTATGCTTTTTAGCTACTGATTTAACGATATCAGATTTACCGATACCAGGTGAACCTACTATCATAGGTGTCAGCTGTGACATTAATACTGTGTCTAATGCCTCAATCATGTCTGTTGCTGAGATTTCAATGCTCATGTTTTCTCCAAGTAATCAATAACCTTGTCTTGTTTGTCTAGAAGGTCTTGAAAGAATATTTCTTTTTTGTTGTAATGTCTAACCTGTGCTCGTTGTAGTTGCATACGTAAGTATTCACGTACAGCAAAGGCACCATCTAATTCAGTTTCAGTAGGCATACTAACCTTCTAACAGGTTTTCTGTTAAACGTTTATTGATAGCATTTAAATCTAGAGTTGACTCTAAATCTAATACTGTCTGTGTATGTTCTTTTTTCCTGATAGGTTCAGGTGGGATGTGTTTAAGTAATGCAGGGTATAACTCCCATAGCTTACGTAACTGTGTAGTTGTGGTAACAGTACGCATACTTTCATCTATGAATGTACGTAGTTGTACCTTCTCTGAGTTTAAAACCGTACTTTCATCTACGATTATTTGTACACGTTCAGTCAGGCTAGCATCTAATTCTAGAGGTATAGATGATGCACTATAACCAGAGCCTTCTAAAGGCATAGGCATAGAACTTTCAAAGTAGTAAGTCCAAGAGGCTTCATAACCGCTATCCATAACTTTAGTAGACGTATGCCTATTCTTAGCTAATAATTCAATTGGTAATTGCTTTGCAATATCCTCAAATTGAGCATACCATAGAAAGTAATTATCTTTGGCTATGTTCTCTTTAGCGTTTCCTAATTTACGTTCAGGTTTGTCGAAGATATCTAAGATTTCTCTAGTAATATCGTCTTTTTTAACTCGACTTAGTTTCATAGGTGCCACCACTTCTTTTTAATAACTTCAACTTCAGTTTTAGCAGCTTCCATCATAATTTTAACTTCACGCTTAATCATGTCAACTGTGTTGTTGTCATGTAGAACTGCGTGTAACGCTTCATGCATAGCCATATTATGTTCTTTAGCATATTTAGTAATCATAGCGTGGTCTTCAAATGTAGCAGCTACAGAGATATTACGTCTAACCTTAAGCTTAGTACGTTTTTTAGGTCTAGGTTTCAATCCAGATTCTTGAGCAATGATTCTACTAACAGTAGAACCACCTAAATCAAACAATTCAGCAATGTCCATTTGCTTAAGTCCGCCTGATGTCCAAGCGTTTAAGATTTCATTACGTATTTTTTGTGTTACGGGTGCGCCTCTTGGCATAATAACCTCCCAGGTTAGTTGTTTTTATTGTAGTGAGCGGAGCTCACATTGTTAATATAAAAAGCTTTGAAGCTCTTCATAGACGAACTGTGAATCTTCGTTCAGCTTATCTATTTCATCGTCAGTCAAGGCTTTACCTGAATCTTTCCAGTTAGCCTCTAGAATCGAAGAATCTTCGAACTCAGGGTACTGGTCAGATTGCCAGTCCATGTCAGTGACTTCTATGTTTTTAGTGTTCATTAGCTCTTGTGCTCCTTTACAGTTTTCCCATGAATGTGTTCTTGTACTGCTGATTCAATAAGGTCACTGACTCTGGAATAAAAATGTTCAACCTCATTATCCTCAGACTCACCTGCTTCTATTTCATCAAGCATCATTTCGTAAGCTTCATTAATATCAGCTTCAAGCTGAGGGTAGATATTGATAACTTCGAAAGCATCAGATTTAGCTTTTTCTATCTGGGTCATCTTTATTCTCCTTTGTTTAATTTAATGAGAGCTGGGTACTTGTGTTTATCCACCTAATTCAGGTAAATTGACAGGTGGCCAGCCAGGTACTTTTGTATTTAAAGTTAAACCATGGTCCCCTAGTAATTCTTTAATTTCGTTTAATGATTTGGGCCCTAAATTAGGTGTTCTGCGCATATCCAGTACTGTTTTTTGTATAATATCTCCAAGATAATAAAGATTCTCAGCTCTTAGGCAGTTTGTAGTACGGGTAGTCATTTCTAAATCCCAAACTGTTTTTAGGTAAACTTCTGGAAAATCTTTAACTGTCTTTACAGCGATTAAGTCATCTCCGTTTGTTAAAGATTTACCTTCTTTGTCTAAGTTACTATATGGGATAGTCAATTCAAATTCTTGGGCATCTCTAGTAAAGTAGTGAGTTAATTTGCAGTAACTGTTTTTATAGTTCGCAACACCACTTATTGTGGATACTACAATGAAATCATCATCCATCTCAATAGTTAACGTACCATTACGTTCAGCATGTGCATGCATATTGATAAAATTTAATAAATCAGTCATGACATTAGTCCAGGACACTCAGTAGGGTCATTAGCAGTACACTCACGCATAGTAGGACTGTCACCAGTACCATAAGCGTCTTTAGTTAGTTCACAATGCTCACATGCCTTACAGTGCTTACCATCATCATTAACTTTGTCCCAGTCACGATAATCATCTTTTTCTTTAGCTTTAATAGCTAATGCATAATCATCGAAGTCTGGTTCCATATCACGCATACGTGCATCGTGTTCTTGCTCTTCAAAGAGCATTCGTTTAACTTGACCCATTAGTGCCCCTTTTCTGTTTGTCTTTCACTATTCCTAATATCTATAAGCTGATTGTGTAAGTTAATACAGGTGTCATTCTCTATAATTGATAGAGCGTTTAAAGCTGTGTAGTACATAACAATACAATCTTCTATACTATAAGTTTTAATCATAGAATCCATGAGTTGCAAAGATTCTTCATCTACTTTATTAATATTTTCACTAACCTTTGTACTATTTAGCATACTGGTAATCCCCACGGTTTCTTTTTAGTGGTTTGTCTACAAACTTGTCATCACGTCTACTATACGTATCAACCTGCTCTTTCCAGCCGTCTAAATCGTCTAGTAGGGTATCGATAGTACCTGCGATATTAGCAAAGCCTGCTTTGTCCTCGTTACTACAGTAAGTCATGAATTGATTAATTTCGTTGCTCATGGTTTAATCCTCCAAAGATTATGTCAGCAATACGAACATCGTAAGCTGATAGATGGTTCCACCACGTTTGTGGTGCATTAGTTATGTTGCCTAATTTAGTTTCAGTCATATCATCAATGTTTCCGTTAGGGCTCATGTCATAGATATTACCTGAAATATCAACATATTGATTGACACTCTTAAGTAGGTGTATTGTTTTGTTCATTTGGTATTTCCTCTACTTCTAATTCATTAGATATTTTAAGTACAGTGATAGGTATAGATTTGATGGCTTTAATATAACCAACTTTACGACCAGTACTATAACCTACAAGATAGGCAGCTGTACTAAAAGCTACTATTTGGAATATAGTTAAACTTTCCATGTAACAGGTGCGTTTTTAAGTTCATAGTTAGCAAAGGTAACATTTTCATTCCACTTATTCTTGACTGTTTTATTATGTGTTATGATATTGAACCCATCTTTACGTAAGATATGTACCACTGCTGCCAGTCTGTAAATACCTAAAACTTTCCAAGATGTTAAAGGGTCAATGAATTTATTTGTGTTGTTAAAAAAATCTACAAGTCTTACTGTTTGAATTGTTCTGTTGGTAGCCATAATTACTCCGTATTTAGGTCTGTTAGTATAGTTTCATCTTCTAGTAGTAGTTCAGTACGATTCCGTGCAATATCTGCGTAGATTCGCTTATTTCGGCTTCCATATAAAATGTTAAAGCCTCCATGTAAACGTACCATCGGAATGGACGGATGTCCATGAGAAGTCTCTATTACAGTAGTCGCATATATCTCATTATCTTTACGATATAGGACATGCATATTTCCTGTAATTTTCTTAAATTCTAGTTCTTCCATTTTTCAACAAAAGTTAGGTTTTGTAATGCTCTGGTACACGCAACATAATACAGATTATCTTCCTGTTGCTTTTCCCAGGCAGATTCTGTCTGTTTTTTGAAATGCTCACATGCTCCAGGATTTATAAAATATACGTCATTATTTTCTAGACCTTTAGCGGCGTGAATAGTCATTAATTTTCTTTGGCTAGCACTATTAGAGTGCATGGCTAAATTTTTTACGAATTTCTTGATGTCTTCAGCAGAATCAGCAAGTTTAACAATAGCCAGTAGTCCAGTATATTTATCTTCGATATTACTGATGCTCCACTGTTGTCTTCTAGCTTTATTTAATTCTTTCTCGTAAGCTTCTTGTAAATTAATATTTACATCATGCAATGATTCAGCAGTGCTAAAAGCTTTATTTAGGTCACGCTTTACCTGGGTAATGAATGCACTACCTATTGAAAAGTGTTCGTTTTTCTTAATGAAGTTGTAGGCTAGTTTTATTAAACTACTGTTAGTACGGCTAATGATGAAACAGTCACCTGGAAAAACTACCCCGTGTATGTCAACATGTTTCACTGTACCGTGTTCCTTTGTACTAAAGATGTTAGGAACAATACGTGATACAGTTTTTAGAACCTCTTTAGGACATCTGAAGCTTTGGGTCATATCATATTCAAATGGGTCGTACATATCTCTAATCTTAGTTAAAGCAAATGGGTCACTCCCCCTAAAGCCATAAATAGCTTGATGTGCATCACCTACAAAGATAATACGTTTCGTAGGTATGCATGATAGGAATGCTATTTGTTGTGGGTTAAGGTCTTGACACTCGTCTACTAATACAATATCAAATTCATCAGATTTCCAACCGTTATCAATAGGATATTGCAACATATCTTCACCACTAATCATTGAGGTGTTTGCCTTACCCTTCTTGAGTATTTTCATAGCATCAATAATATGTGAATTATTAATTGTGAAGTGTTTACAAGTACTTTCCCATGATGACATAGAAATATTGCCGTTCATACACATATGCTTAGTAGCCAGTGCTGAAGCTGGTCCTGATATTTTAGATACATATTTATTAAAATTTACTGAACTGTTTGGGTAATGTTTTTTAACAATACCTAATCCGAATGCATTGAATGTTTTACACTGCCATCCCATAGGTAATTTAGGAATAACCTCTTTTACGATGGCTTTGTTAAATGCTAGGTAAATACCTTTCTCGTATTTATTAGCTAGCATCATTAGGGTAGCAGTCTTACCACTGCCTGCAACTGCATTGACTAAAACTGTAGGATTTGTACTATCAATGATAGTTTGTTGTTGCTGTGTAGCATTTAAGTGTTTTGTAGGTGTTAAGCTAAGGTTTGACATTATTTATTCTCTATTAATATTTCAGTTTTAAAAAGGTTAATTTGTTTACGTATTTGACACGTTTTACTACTTTGAAAATATTGCATCGTATCTATAAAACGATGAATAGCTAAACCACTTAATGAACAGTCTGTTTGCTTAAGATGTACACATCCTGCACGTGTACAAATATCTACTTTAAAGCGCTCTGCCATATATCTCCAGGTTTAAGTTAATTACTGTTAAAGCCTTGCTGTACCTATGCAATAGCCTTAAGTTCTAATACAATCGGAAAACCGTTCGGAGAACGGCTAAAAAAATAAGGAACCTAACCTATAAATAGGCTAGATTCAATATATCATATGTGATTCATTATGATAGCATATATTCACTATTAAGGATATCTTTAGATAAATCATCAGATAACTTAATAATTTGTACATATTTTCCTGTAATTTCACTCAATATATCAGACAGTAAGTCACTATCTGCAATATCAGCAAGTATTTCTCTGTATGTTTGACTAACAGCTTGTAAATAGTCAGGACTAAACACAAAGCAGTCATGTATATGAACTAACTCAATACCCATACCATGACACTTACGTGTCATCTCCCTAGCTATATAACCATCAACTGAATGTACGATGTTAGCAACTAAACTTCTATAGTTCTCTGAAGGTTGTTGCTTGTTGTATCGATAGGTAAATGTTCTATGTTCTAGCTCATCTATCTCAATACGTACATCTGACATCTCTGTAACTGGAACCTTAGCAACATGTCCGTCAGGTAACGTCCATTGATGAACATCACTATCATATTGCCAGTAATGATTCACCGCTTCCATAACGTCCATAGCACCTGGCATTAAACCATCTAGCGTACTATTGAAAGCTTCTAACTGTGTTCCATTAAACATTCTCTCAGGTGTAGCTTTAGAATTATAGAAAGTAGTCATACAAGGTTTCTTGACATCTTGCCTAGTAACCCCATATTTGCCATTTAAGCGACTATTCATCTTATCGGCTATCATTTGATAGACATCTTCTCTATTGCCCGTATTCAGCATATTACAGACTCTAGCAGTATCTTTACAGCCTGACAATGCAGCCATAATCTGTAAACCAGAGGCAGTAGCATCAATACTCATCACATAACCAGTTTTATAACCATTCTTAGCATCAGAGTAAGCTCTTAACGCCTTATCACCTAGAATAGGTTCATCGAATGCATCAACATCAAAGCTTAATTGTTGATTAAACCAATCAATTCTACCTTGCCATGTCATTTTGTCATGACCAGCATGATTAGCCACAGCAATCTTGATATTATCAATGTTAGTTATATAGTCCTTGTTATAAAGAGACAACATAGCTTTACCATATTCATTAGATTGAACATTTAAGTCATATCCAGATGAATAACTTCTACCACGTTTGTCATAACGCCATACAAAGTAGAAAGGTTTACCCAGGTTATCCGAGATAACTCTATCAAACTGTGATTTATCCATATTCTTATTAGTATTCTCGTTATTAATATACGTAGGTATATCAATAGTCCAAGCAACAGATTGCAATAGATTTAATGCATCGTAAGCTTGAGTTTCATTGTGATGAGTACCCTTACCTAAGATAATAGATTTACGCTCCCATAACCAACCACCATCAGTGTTAGATACCCAGTCATTAGGTTTCTGTACCATAGGTGGTAGATATTGTAAAACTGCCAATTTATCCATAGTATCGGTATCTAATTTGTATTTAGGAAGTATAGTTGTACTATCTGGTGTTAATTGAATATCAAATAGTTCACCATGTGCAATACTGAGTATCTCAGCACCCGTCTTTACAGCGTCTATTTGATTCTTATAACCCATAGCCATACCTAATTCAGTAGCTGGTCCTTGAATAGGTTTATTACTATCAGATGATAGAATTATGGCCAGGATATTGTTTACTATCTCAGTAGTTTTAGGTAATTTAGCAACTCTTGATTGTTTAGAATCATAGTAATTACCCATACGGTAATTATCAATTGCTAAGTGCAAAGAGTCAATGATTTTAGTTGGTATGTCATCTAAGATGTCAAATAATATCAAGCTGTTACGTTGTTTCTTCGAATATTCTAGTTCATTGTTTAGTTGTGTATTCATTACTGTTCCCCATAAATAAATAAATAAATAAATATGCACACATATCTCAACTAGTGTTGATGTATGCATGCATAGTGTTGGTCTAACTTACAAAGTACTTAATAGGTAATCTGCATCTGAACGTGTCATAGGTTGTGTAATGTCATCAACAGTAACTGCACTTAATAGTTTAGTTACACTTTTAATAACATCTTTAGTCATATCAGCAGAGCTATCAACGGTTAGGTCACTTTCAACGTTATTAAGATAGCCAAATGTACGGTCATTACCTTCTCTATCAGGCTTAGACAAGGTGAAGTTGATATTGCCTTGGTTATTAGCTTTAGACACCTCTTTAAGGTTAGCACCCGTAATAATAGCTAACACAGTAGGTATATCAACATCATTAAACATCTTAGCAGGTCTGAATTGAATACTCTTGTCTTGAGCTTCTGTATTAATCCAGAAAGTATTTACTTCATAGTTAGGTTGATTGTTGTTTTTGTTTATAACTTCTTTTGCGATAATTGTCATAGTAGACTCCTATTGTTGTCATTTTAGAAAAGGATATCAATTAATAAATGACGGAAATAATTGATAGATTGGATAGAGATTTCTGGCTACTATCAGACATTGAATAAGTAAACAGTTAAATAGATTAGACAGTTTCGATACTTGTCTAGGTAAACAGGGTTATCCTATAGCTAATGTAGATAAATCCCAATGGTAGTAAAACCACCATAGGTCTGGGTATAAGGTAGGCATTGTGTACATTAGAGTTGTGCAAACAGTGAATAAGCAACATATGCATAGGTAGTAACTACGATAAATGCAAAGGTTATACCAATGTTAATTAGTAAGTTATTCATGATGCTTCCCTCATTGCTTCTAGTGTTAGTTGTTCTTCTATACGGTCTTCAATAAATGAACCTATGCAAGCGTCCAACTCATCTTGATTGTTTAATTCAAATGTTTGTAGTAGCTTGTTGTATAGCTGATAGCCTATTGTTGCTTGAATAGTCTTAGTGATAGTTTGCATAAGTCACCCCTTTAGTAAATACCTAGTAGTAGTATTGTTGTTGTTATTAGTATTAGTAAGAATGTTATTTCATAGAATAGGTCACTCATACTGATTTAGCTGTTTTGTAGGCATCTCTGGCCTCTTTAATTTCTTGCTCTGCGTCAATTTCTGCAGTAATACGCATTGTATTAGATGTGATTACACCTACTTCAAGGGTATTGTCTACAATAGGATTAAGTTTAGCAACTGCTAAAGAAATAAGACCAGCTATGTCTTCAATTGTTGTAAATACTTTTGCTATTACGTTACCCGTTACTTTAAATATTCTCATTAGAATTTTCTCCTGTTTATTTAGTTAGTTTAATTAATGCTAGTAAAAAAAGCATCAGACAGGCGCAGCCTTTAAAGGACATCATTGACCCACATAATCCTAAGCAGGATGGTTACTATCAACTAGACAAGTGTGCGTAGTTAGGTGGTTACTAGATACTAGATATGTGTGCGTAGTAAGGTAAGTAAGCAGTAAAAAAATAAACATCTACCCGAAGGTAGATGAATAGGTTTATAGGATAGACATTTCAACATCAGAGATGATAGACTCTGAGATATTGATATTGTTAGCTTCCCATGAAGCTAAGAATTTTTCCTCAACTAACTTGTAGTCCTCTGTACTCAATGAGTCAGCAACGTTGAAGAAGCCAAGGAATTTGTTAGACACCTTAGATGTAACGCGAAAAGATTTTGTTTGTTTGTTTTTAGTATCAGCCATGTGATTACTCCAGTAGTTATAAAAGAGAGCGTAGATATTTACACTCACACAGGCGCAGCCTGAACATTTCTTAAATAAATAAATAAAAGATAGTTAACCAAAATGCATAGGGGGGGTCCTTCGATAATTTAATGCTCTCAGTGTAAGTTACTGAGCTTAAACTATTATGTGATTTTTCTCTAATGGTGAATGGTTCATTATTGACCCTTCTCTATGATACGAGTAGACGTCCCGCGCCAACGAGTGCGTAGCGCGAGGCAGGATGGGGGTAAGTCTACGAGTATCTTATTACTATTATTCTACTATTATTCTAGTAGCTAAAACAGTGGGGGAGCAGGGGCTCCTAATATATATA
>ERZ891418.17-NODE-17-length-58595-cov-6.597967_pt1 | contig 58595 bp, 112 predicted proteins | sample MGYA00521236_ERZ891418 | MGnify/ENA primary metagenome ERZ891418 (study PRJEB32303, sample SAMEA104408696) | aquatic metagenome | biome: Brackish water; feature: Chemocline; material: water | place: Baltic Sea | collected 2014-10-18T10:34:00 | depth 100 m ... | reverse complement strand
AGTACGCATTATTTTTAACACTATATAAAGAAATTCAAAGAAACAAAACATCAATAAATTATGGCAAAACAAGAAACATTAACAGTTAAAGGAATGATAACAGAAGCGCTGTCTAATGCTATGTTCCGCATAAAACTACAAGACATAGAAAAAGAAGTTATTTCTCAAGCTAGTGGAAAAATACGATTAAACCGTATCAGACTAGTGGTAGGGGATTTAGTAGAAGTAGAATTTAGCCCTTATGATTTAACTAAGGGAAGAATTGCTCGTCGCTTATAAAGGAAAAAAATGATGGAAGGTAGTCTTACCACTAGTACTAAACTGCAAAGTTGGTTACATGATAATAAACAGGTTTTATTTCTTGATGTAACTAGCAAAGGTTGTAATGGTGAAACTATTTTCTTTCAGGTGCGAAAGCGAGTTGAGAAAACGCATAATAATGTAACTATCTCTAGTCGTTTGAACGATTTAATCCGTAATGGATTAAAAATAGAAGTAGATTACATAGATGAACCTTTATTCAAAAGGGTGCATATTAATATCTTAAATAAAGATAAATGCGGATGTGGCACATCCTTTAACTTATAAGAAAGAAAAACTTATGTCAGGATTTCAGAATATAAATATAGAACCTTTAATTGACCGTTATGAAATTGAAAATTTCATAGAGACAGGCTGCCATACCGGAAGCGGTATTGCACACGCATTACAGAGCGGTATTCACAATATTTATACTTGTGATATTGATTTAAAGTTTGTAGAATTATGTCGTAATCGTTTCCAAGGTATTACTGCTATGCATAAGCATAGTGTTGACTTTTTGAAAGAGATTGCAGATGTTATACCAGGTGCCTCTATTATTTGGTTAGATGCACACTTCCCTGAGTTAACAGGGGGCAAATCTAATAATAAAGAAGAATGGTTTCCGTTATTAGAAGAATTAAAAGTACTCTCTAAGAAAGATGGTGTTGAACATGATGTTATTATTATTGACGATATTAGGGTTATTATATCTGAGGATAACCCTATCAAACAGGACTTCGACAAACAGTACGAAATACACGGACACACAATTAAAGAAATAACTGATTTATTTCCTAACCATAAATCTGAAGTGCTAAATTTTCAGGAAGGACTATTATTCCTAGTACCAAAAGGTTAACATGCGTTTGCCCTTTTTATATGAGAGACTTACCTTACTAAAAATAGACTACTATATACCTGATTATCAACATATTATTCAAGAATTTGTTTGGGAGTTAATAGACATACCTCCAGAATTCCCTAGAGTTATGTTATTCTTAGATCATTGGCATAAACATATAGAAGCAGTAATAAAAGAAGTATATTTGGCTAATAGCTTGATAACTAATAACAAATTTATAAATGCAAAAGAAATATTGAGACACTAAAAATAAAATTTGCCCACACCCTATATTTTTGATAAAATATAGGTATGTTTACAGCAATAAAAAACTTCGTTTTACGTATTTGGCAGGCAATCTTTGGCAAAAAGAAAGTTATAAGAGATGCAACACCAGTTACAATACATAATCCTTTAGATTATTTAGTCCAAAAAAATAAAGACGGTAACTATGTAAAAAGCACAGATTTAGTAACTGTTACTCGCAGAGATTGGCCTTTGCCTTTAGGCTGGGAAGCTTCTAACAGCGTTTTACTTCCTGATGGAAGAGTTTTACAGACTTTTAGCTTTGCTCCCTGGAAAGAATTTAATCCAGCTAACGGTGACGGAGGGCAGATAGCAGTAGTAGGCCCAGATGGTTGGGTAAGATTTACTCAAACCCGTGATGGTGGCAAACCCTATATGCAGTATTTTATTGGTGGCACTGGGTGGATAGTCTTTGGGGTAGATGCAGTATCTGGCCAATGGAAAGAAGTAATAGCTACCTTAACAGGATCAAATAGTTCTACTTACAATAACCAAGCATTGAGTCAAGCTTATACTAGATATAGACTTGAGAATATAAAATTTAAATTTGCTAATAATGGTATAGAATATTTTGATACATTACCTACTATTATAACAGAGCATTATGATGGAATCTCTATTGAGAACTCTCATGCTCTAGAACGTAGTTATTTAGCTTTAGGATATGGATTAATCAGGTGGGAAGCTTGGACGAAAAAACCTGCTACTATTGGTGATATGAATGTACGATATTTCCATGTATCTTTTAGTGATCCACCAGCTATTGGTTGGTATGTAAATGACATACGCACATTCACTAATAAAGTTGATATCGAACCTACAGCAATACCAATTATGACATAAATAGTTATTGTCATCTACTTATTTTTGTGATAGAATAGTTACAAGATAGAAATTCAACGGATGCAGATGCTGATAGACTCTTATCTATACTCGACCCAAGAATATTCGAAGCAACAATTTCAGTCATCTGCGAACGAAATGACGGTTTACCGGCAAAAAATGAATATCAACAACAACTTGCCAATGATTTCTCTAATAAACTCTTGGAACGTGGCTATAATGTAAGAGTGTTTGATCCAGCAGGTCAGGATGATATTGGTGGTGGGTGTGGTCAATTATGGTTTGTACAAGAGTGGATGAAACTGAACCCAAAACTAGCCAAACCCTCTATAGGCTTTGGTAAGGACGAAGTTCATACTCCTGTAAATTAATCAGGGATTAAACTCCAAACAATTTAAAAATCAAGTTGCTTGTTGCTTAATTTTTTGATATACTATATAAACGATGAAGAAACGGAAGTGACTTCATCAAAAATAAATTATAATAATAAACGTTAAAATAAAGGCTCGTTTCCGAGCCTACCGGGTGTGAGTCCCAACAAGATAAAACTATCGTGAGATAGGTATGGCGTTGCTTTTGCAAGCAGCCAAGGAACTTCGTTCCTTTCAGGAAACCTTCCAATCTACACCAGTAGGTGGGAATCAGCAAAACTGGTTCCGCAATATAAGGTAGAATTTCTAAAACCTTCGCCAGAGGCACGAAAAAATAAGTGTCATGGTCCTTTCTGAGGATAAAAAGAAGCGAGTACGGTTGATACCCGTTATGAAATTCATATCAAATACTGAACTTTGTAAGATAGGGAATGGGCCTATACCGTCTGAGCTTGATAAGCAAAGGCATTAGGGCAGTCGATATTTAGGCTAGGTGAGACCCCTGGTTAGATATACTACATCTAAGTAACGCGCGCAAGCAGGTGAAAGGAAGTTTGAGGGCAGCATTTTTGTGGTTAAAAGCTACGGAAACTGCAGTACAGCACTTAAACAGCTATAGATAGATTTTAATAATCAATTTGCATAATAAGCAAACTAAACTGTTCGAAACAGGTATCACAGTCTGTACAGAAACTAATAAAAAAGAAGTAGCTTAAAACCTTACTCGCATGAGAATAAGGTGGCAGAAGGCTCGAAAGGTCGTTTGCTTTTGGAGACAAATTCTCAGATAATGCTTAGCGGCATGAAGGACGTAATAGTCTATCGCACAATCCTCCAGACTATATTAGTTTAACAACGCACCGCCTGCGTTTTATAAATGGCAGTTATAGGGACTACTTAATTAGATTAAGTGGATACAAGAATAAGCCGTCAAAGGTATAAGTTCTTTAAAGTTCTCACGAATAAATCTGTAATCTCAGGATTTTATACTTAAAATCGGCCACCTTCGCGGTGATTGCCGATTTTTTTTGTTGTTAAACTTTGATCAAAAATGGTCTAACACTTATAATGTAAGTTCTAATTGCATTTTACAAATTAGACTTGGTAATACTTGGAGTGACATACAAATTTGAATTTTGTTTGCATTCTGATTAATAATATGAGATAATATAAAGATGAGAAAAATTCTTATAATTCATACAAGAGACCTATTTGATACTGCTTGTTTATTTACTAAGTTAGCTACAGATAGCGTTGACCGTATTACTACTGAAGAGTATAATTTTGACTATTTAGATGTTGGAGACTATACTGACATAGTTATGTTAGGATTTAGTTATTCTCCAGAACAAATAGAGCAGTATTATATGAAATCAGGAGTTTTACATATTCTTACTATTGACTATCATAAGTGGGATCATCCATTAAAAAATTTAGCTATTTATAAAGATAAAATGCCTTTCCTAAATTACAGGGGTAAGTGGGCAGTACTATTAGATAAAGAAAGAACTACTATTACAAAATATGTAGAAGAGACATTATAATGCAAATTGATATTTTTAATACCACTAATACCTATGATGTAATACTTTGTGATGCACCATGGAATTTTAAAACATACTCAGATAAAGGTAAGGATAGGAGTCCAGATCAACATTATGTAACTCAGGATTTAAATTGGATAAAATCGTTACCTATTAAAAAACTAGCCAATCCTAGATGCGCACTATTTATGTGGGCTATTGATCCTATGATACCAGAAGCACTAGATTGTATAAAATCTTATGGGTTTAAATATGTAACTGTAGGTTTTTATTGGGGTAAATTAAATAAAACAGCTAAGCGAGAAGCTATTAACGCGGATAAAGATTTATTTTTAGGGCTAGGTTATTATGCTAGAGCTAATCCTGAAGTTTGTTTTAGTGCTGCTAATTGCGAAGATGATGAAATGCAAATGTGCTTATTAAGTAGGTTGCCCAAAGGTGCGCCAAAAAGACAATCAGCTAGTGTTAGGAAATTACAACTAGAGCATCGTAGAGAGCACTCAAGAAAACCGGCAATAATTCATGACAAAATAGATGAATTATTTGGAAAAGATAGTAAAAAACTGGAAATATTTGGACGAGAAGAGAGAGTTGGTTGGGATGTATTTGGGAACGAAGTAGAGAAGTTCAATGCTAAATAAATTTGACGAAATAATGAGAGAAAATATTAAAAATGTATATTACCTATCTACGGATTTAAGACTACAAACTAAACTTGATCACTTAGTAGATAATTGTGTAGAAGCATTAAATAGTGGGGGAAAACTTCTACTGTTTGGTAATGGTGGTAGTGCTGCTGACGCTCAACATATTGCTGCAGAATTAGTTGGAAAACTATATCACCCTAGAAAGGCTTATGCTGCTATAGCGTTAACTACAGATAGTTCTGTACTTACAGCAATAGCAAATGATTTTGGATTTGAATATATATTTTCTAGACAGATTGAAGCTTTAGGAAAGCCTGGAGATATTGCTATTGGTTTATCTACTTCTGGTACTAGTGCTAATGTATTAGAAGGGTTAACTGCTGCATATGATCAAGGAATTAAAACTTGGCTTTGGACTGGTAATAATGACAAACCTGCGGATCATCATTTAATTTTAAATGTACCCGGTAGTTCTCCTAGTCGTATTCAAGAAATGCACATTATGCTTGGTCATATTTTAGTAGCCGAACTAGAGGAAAAAATGCAATGTCTAAAGTAATTGTTATTGGGGACGTAATGTTAGACCAATATACTTATGGTGATGTTATTAGAATTTCTCCCGAAGCCCCTATTCCTGTTTTAAAGCAAACTAGTAATGAGTTTAAATTAGGAGGTGCCGCAAATGTTGCTGCTAATTTACGTGCGCTAAATGTAGAGGTATATTTATTTTCTGCCTCAGGCACAGATGCTGCTGCATATGGTATTGACACTCTACTTGAAAAAGTTTATATAGATAACTATATTGTAAAAGCCGTAGAGCTTACTACCCCACATAAACATAGATTTGTATCTAATAATCACCAAATACTGAGAGTTGATACAGAAGAAAAATTCTTTATTAATAATTACACTCAATCTAGATTATATAATCTTTTATCACAAAAAATAAAAGATTGCGAAGTACTGATTATCTCTGACTACAATAAAGGTTTAATAACAGAAAATTTTGCACTATCCTTAATGGAATTAGCTCGTGCTAATAACATAAAAGTACTAGTAGACACTAAAAAAACTGATATTAAATGCTTTTCTGGTGCTTATTTAATCACTCCTAATGAAGCAGAAGGAAGTAAAATTGCTTCTACTAGTGCACTAGATGAAATAGCAGGATTCTGTTCAGAATATGTTGAAAACATACTTATTACCCGAGGCGATAAAGGTATGTACTTATGGGACGGTTTTAATACTTATAACGTCAAAGCATTAGCTAATAAGTTAGTCGATGTAAGTGGAGCAGGTGATACAGTATTAGCTGTAATGGCTCAAGGTGTTTTGAATAAAATTCCTTTACATAAAACTATGCGAGTAGCTAATCTAGCAGCTAGTATAGTTGTATCTAAATTTGGTACTTCAGTTTGTACTAAGGAAGAACTTAATCACGCAATTCAACGCGGAGAATTAAAACACTACAACGAAACAGAACTAGTTTCTTTAATAAAAGAGTGGAAAAAAGATGGCCTTGTTATTGGTTTCATAAATGGCTCATTTAATTTGTTACACAAAGGGCACTTACACTTGATAAAAACAGCAAAACAACAGTGCAATAAATTAATAGTCGCTATTAATTCAGACGATTACTTGTTGACTTATAAAAATATACAAGCTTTTCCTAATAGGGCAGTAAATGTTGCCGTTATACCTTATGTAGATGCTGTTATAGTTTTTACCGAAAGTACTCCTAAAAATTTAATAAGCATACTAAAACCTAATATACATTTTACTGGTGATGACTATTCTATATCAGACATAAAAAAAGTATCAAATGTTAAAATAGTACAAATTCCAAGAATAACAGTCGATATTAGTAGTACACAAATATATAGCATCTGAAATCTTTTTGTTTTGACATTTACCATTTTTTATGTTAATATATAAACATGATTACAAAAGAAATTTGCAGGGATTATGCGTTAAAAATTAAGGAAGAAACAGGAAAATTTCCATCTAATAATGACTGGAAAATTATTAACGGGTACCCTACGTCGGCTTACAAATTAAGAATACTATTTGAAAATTATAATAACTTTAGAGATTACTGTGGAGAAAGCCAAATAAAAAGAACACAAGATTTGTCGATTGAATGGATTAAATCTAATTGTATTATTGACGAGAATCAATGCTGGAACTGGAATAAAGGTTTCTCGGGTTATTACGGAATATTACATAACGATAATAAACAATATTTAGCCCATAGAATGAGCTATGAATTAGTGAACGGAAAACTATCAGAAGAATTACTAGTTAGACATAAATGTGATAATAAAAAATGCTGTAATCCTGATCATCTAGAAAGTGGGTCTAGAAAAGATAATGCTTTAGATTTTATTAACAGAAAGATAGATTATAATCCACAAAACAATACTAATTTATCTGCTTACACACGTACTCTTTTGTCCATAACAGAAAAAGTAGAATTTTACTTAGAAAACATAGTTATACTAAATTCTAATTGCTACATATCTACATTACTGAAAAAATTACCATCCAAATATTACTCTATCAAACATAATAATAAACAATTTTTTTTACATAGACTAATATTAGCTAATAAATTAGGAAAGAATTACGGTGAGATAGATGTAGCAAGGCACACTTGTAACAACAAATCATGTATTAATCCAGACCATTTAATAGAAGGTAGTAGAAGGGATAATACTATAGACTTTCTTGCTTATAGTAAAAATACTAAATTAACTAAAGAAGATGTTATAAGTGTAAAACAAGATTTAGCTAATTGGAATCTTCTTATCAAAGGTGAAAAGACAAAATTCGATAATAAGTGGAGCACTGTACTGCAAGTTAATAAAGAAACTATAGCAAGCATAAGAAGAAATGAAACTTGGAAGCATATATGACCGTTAATTATAACTTTTTTTGGGGTGGGAAAGACCCTCTTTCCAACTTTTACCTTGTTGATTATTATCATGCTAAGAAGGGCTATTTTTTATGCTGCTCTGAGCAAGATTATATGCACGAGAAAGCTATGTATTTCGGTGACGAAGATATGGCTAAAAAGATACTTATGCTGCGTGACCCAGCTCATATTAAGAAAGCTGGAAAACTGGTTAAAAACTTTGATGATATAGAATGGGCTAAGGTTAAAATCCAAAAAATGTACGATGTAGTCTTTAGAAAGTTTACTGCTACACCTGAGTTATTTCTATACTTAAAGAATACGGGAACTGATTTTTTAGTAGAAGCTTCTCCTTACGACCGCGTGTGGGGTATTGGCTATAACAAATACGACGCTCTAAAAGTACCAGTATCTGATTGGGGGTCTAATTTACTAGGCTTAATACTAATGAATTTACGTAGGAATTTCAATGGCTGATAATTATCAAGATAGAGATTTAGATAAACTAGAGTTTCCGGAGAACATCCGCAAGAGACCGGGTATGTACATGGGCGACACCCAAGACGGGTCCGCTCTTCATCATATGGTTAACGAAGTCCTCGATAACTCTGTAGACGAATTTCTAGAGGGTCATTGTAAGAATATTTGGATTAAGCTGATATCTCCTGATTGTATAAGAGTTACGGATGACGGTCGAGGAATACCTACATCCTATAATGAAAAAGAAAAGAAAACCAATCTTGAGCTGGCTCTTGAAGACCTACATGCTGGCGGAAAATTCAGTGGTGCAAACTATAAGCGCTCTGGTGGTCTACATGGTGTTGGTATTAAGGCTGTTAACGCTTTATCTGTTGAAACTGAAGTTGTAGTTTATAAAGGTGTAAAACAAATAAGCGTAAAATATTCTAAAGGAGTCCAAATATATAAGCCGCAAGAAGAGCGTAACATGTCTGGTTTACAGCATGGTACTTTCTTTATGTTTAGACCAGACCCTCAAATTTTTTCTAATGTAACAACTTTTGATTCTAAAATCATTATTCAAAGAATTAAGCAGACTGCTTATTTGAACAGTGGTCTAAAGATTATCTATGAAGATTCTAATGGAGTCCAAGAATTCTGCTTTGAAAAAGGTTTATTGAATTTCATTCAAGATATAGATACTTTACCTTCAATAGCCGATCCATTACTAGTTCAAGACTCTTCTGATACAATTGATTTAAAATTAGCTCTTAAATGGAACTCTAGTTCTAAAGAGCAATACCAGTGTTTCACTAACAATACCTACCAAAAGGATGGGGGTTCGCACTTAACAGCTATTCGTACTAGCTTAACTAAAGTAATACTTCCTTATTTGAAAGATGAAAAAGTTGAAGTAATCTCTGATGATATACGTGAGGGCTTAACTTATATTATCTCAATTTATATTGAGGACCCCAAGTTTAATTCTCAGACTAAAGATAAGCTAGTTAACAGTGAGATAACTCCTCAACTAAATTCTATAATTCAAGAAAATCTAAAAAATTACTTTGAAAAAAATAAGTTTCAGACAGCAAAAATCTTAGATAAGATAAGATTAAATGCCAAGGCAAGAGAAGCGAGTCGCCGCGCGAAAGAAAATGTCGTCAAAAGTGTGGCTTCCGTACCGGCAGGAAAATTAGCAGACTGTAGCGAGAAAGATGCGCGTTTAATTGAGCTGTTCTTAGTTGAGGGAGATTCCGCGGGCGGCACAGCCAAAATGGCTCGTAATAGAAAGTTTCAAGCTATCTTACCACTTAGAGGTAAGATATTAAATACTTTTAAAGCTTCTTCCGAGAAAATACAAGCTTCAAAAGAAATAAATTTATTAAAAGCTGTAATAGGTCAATTTCCTAATTATAACTATCACAAAGTAGTTATATTAACTGATGCTGACTCTGATGGTCAGCATATTGCCACATTACTATTAACTCTATTTTATAGACATATGCCAGATTTGATAGAACAAGGGTATGTATATATGGGCAGACCTCCTCTGTATAAAGCTACTTTCAAAAAGAGAGAAGTATATCTAAGAAATGATTTAGAATTAAAAATTCTGCAGAGCAAAGAGAAAAATATAAAAGTACAAAGATTTAAAGGCCTTGGAGAAATGAACCCAGAAGAGTTATGGGCAACAACTCTAAATCCTATTACTAGAGCTTTAAATAGAGTTGTATTCACAGACCTTATAGAAACAGAGCGTACATTTGAAATGCTGATGTCTAAAGAAGTAGAACCAAGAAAAGATTTTATTATCAATAGTGACAAATGGAAAAATTTATAATTTGATATTTACATCTTCAAAGTTTATAATATAAAGATGATGAATATTGATTATAAATGCCCTTATTGTGACAGAAGTACCTATATTGGAAAATCTAAGCCTCAAGGAACTAAATTTCCTTCCTGGAAAGCAGTTAGATCTCATGTTGCTAATTGTACCAAAAATACAAAATCTTTTATGATATGTGACTACTATGGACCTATTCCTCTTTCTATATTAGAGCAATATAATACTCCTAGAGATTTTAGACGAGATTATCCTAATTTCTCTTTACACTCTCATCAATGGACCTATCTAAGAGAATCTGGTAAAGCTAGTTTAAAGTCTAAAAATTGGACAAAAGAGAGCATTATAAAATCTTTACAACAGTTTTACTTAGATAATAAAAGATCTCCCGGCACTCGAGATTTAGTAAATAATTCCTCTTATGTAGATTTTACTACTGTTCAAAATTACTTCAATAGTTTTAATGAGGGGTTAGTAGCTGCTGGTTTAGAAATTACTTTACCTAATCAATTTGGCATACCTACTGTTGGTAAAGATGGGTACTTATACCGTAGTAAATCAGAAGCTTACTTTGTGGATAATTATTTATATGAAAAATGTAAGTACATATACGAACCTAAATATAAAGATAAACTATGGACTTATGATTTCTACTTACCAGATAAAAATTTGTACATAGAATTAACTGCTTATATAAATCCTAAAAGAATTCAAGATAAAGTACAATATCATATTGATAACAGCATCAATTGTTTAATTATTGAGACTTCTAAAATTAGAGACAAAGATTATATTAACAAATTGCTACAATAAAATATTTATATTTGACACTACGGGATGAGATAGCATAAAATAAGATATCACTTTTATAGGAGATATTTTAGATGCCATTAATCCTTCCTCGCGCCTCTTCCGGAGAGGCTGTATCCGTATTCTCATATCCATCAGGTAAGACTGGTGGGGCACAATCTCTAGTAGCTAATGCATCAGTATCAGCTAGAAGTGTACCTTTTTCGGATGGTTGTGCAGTTATTTCGGTAACCTCCAACGCTGCTTTTACTTTTGAAGTAGGAGATAATACAGTTACTGCAAACTCCCTAAGTCATTACGGCATAGCTAATACCCAATATGATATAGCTTTAATTGGTGGTTTTAATACTAGAACTGCTAATCACTTAGCTGTGGCTACTTTAGTAGGTAATGCACAAGTGTATATTTCTGAAAGGTTCTAATGAATAGAGCACAAATTATAGATTTAATACTTTTAGACGAAGGTAGTGTCTATACAAATAGGGAAGATGATTTTGGTGGTCCTACTAAATTTGGTATTACTATACCAGCATTTAGTGACTTTCTAGGTAGAAAAGTTACGGCAGAAGATATTAGTCATCTTAATAGAGAAAGTGCTGTTTTGTTTTATGAAAGCTGGTACGACAATTATAAAATAGATAGTTATCCCGAAGTATTTAGACATGCTTTCGTAGACACTGTTGTTATTAAGGGTTATGGTGGAGCTTCTGGATTATTACAGAAATCCTTACAGTTTTTAGGTCAGCCTGTAAAATTAGACTATGATGCCGGAGATAAAACTAGAGCCGCGGTAAAAAACGTAGATGCTCAGTTATTAAAAGAGGTATTTTTAAATGAGCGTGAAGCTAACGCTCACCAAATTGTTAAAAATTATCCATCTCAAATAGTAAATTTACAAGGATGGTTAAACAGAATTGCACGACTTAGAAAACAATCCTAATATTAAAGCCAATCCTGGTACTACTACCACTATTATTAATAAAAATAGAATGGTACAAGTTACTAATGACTTATCTAACGATGAACTCAAAGATATAGCAATTGAACGATTAAAATGGGAGAATAGACGGACTATAACATGGGTATTTACTTATGCCGCTATAGTATATGCATTTCTAATATTGTTTATTTTAATTGCAGGCTCTAAAGAAATAGCAGAAAGAATAACAGCATCAACGGATTTGTTGACCTGGATATTTATGGGTCTTCTAACTCCTGTAGCACTATACTTCGGAGGAACTGTTATTGATAAGTTTGCGGGGACTAAGAAACAATAAAATATACGCCACATACTTGCTAATGTCGTTCCTTGTTTTAGGTTGTTTAATAGTTGGGTGGCCTTCTAAACAGAAATTAACTATTATTAAGCCAGCAGTAATTCTGTTTGTAGCAGAAACTACTCGCCGACTAGTAAAAAGGTGGGAATAAATGCCAACTTGGATTTTATATGCGTTTGGCGCAGTGTTTATTGTAGCTGTTGTAAGTGGTGGATATTTATATATTCAAGCAAAAGATAATAGAATACATACATTAGAACAAACTATAACTAACTTAGAGATAGATAAAGCTAACTTAACCTCAGCTTATAACTCTCAAGTGGAATTAAATAAAAAACAAGCATATGCTTTAAGAGAAAGTAATGCCCAAGCAATTCGTCTTAAACAAGGTGATGCGGCAGAAAGACAAAGACAAGCTGACTTCGACCGTCAGGTTCAAGGAATAAACGTTAGAGACGCGCAAAATCTAGATAGAATTAATTCTTATCAAGCTTGTGTTGCAAGAGACGTTAATAATACAGAATGTTCAAAAATATTGCAGTAATTTCTTTTTCTTTGTTACTAATTGGCTGTGGAGATTCGGTTAAGCCTACGACAGTAGTATCTAATACTGATGTGATATACCCAAGTCTACCAGACATTGATAAGCCCTTACCGCCTATACTAAGAACAATTAATTTTGATTATCCTAGAGATACTAGTAGGCCTAAAGAAGTAAAAGCTACTTCTGAGTGTACTCAACAACCTCCTATACCAAATTTTGACCAATTATGTCTACAATATCCTTTAGCTAAGAATTCTAATTTATACATTGGAATGGACGAGCAAAGTTTTAAAAACTACTTTGCTAATACTGAACTAATTAACGGCTATGGTAGGTCACTAAACTCTCGCATAGACGAGATAAATGCAGAACGCGCTAAATGGCGTGAGTCTAATCAAAAAAAGGAAAATAATGTCGGAGCAACTACTAAGTAAAAACTTTACCCTACGGGAGTTAATAGAGAGTCAAACAGCTACTAGACTAAATATTAATAATACACCTAACCACACTGTTGTAGCTAATTTACAAAATTTAGCAATCAATGTGCTACAACCACTAAGAGATTTAGTTAGGCAACCAATTGTAATTAGTAGTGGCTATAGGTGTGAAGAACTAAATAGAGCCATTGGAGGTGCACAATCTAGTGAACATATGACTGGCTGTGCAGCAGATTTAAGTGTACCTGATATGTCTAACAGAGACGTAGCAGTTATTATTAGAGACAAACTAAAATTCAATCAACTAATACTAGAATTTTATAAAGCAGACAACCCTTTCCACGGATGGGTACATGTTTCTTACTCCGTACAAGGTAATCGTCAAGAAGTAATGACATTCGACGGGAAAAATTATGCTAGAGGACTTGGATAATATGATGGCACTTGACTCAGAGGAATTAACAAAGAGTTATACTGATGCATTATTAAAACAATGTACAAGTATTAATGATCAACTAACAGAAATTGATCCTAATTTTCTACAATTACTTACAATTCAGGCGACTTATGATGCTTTTAAATATCAAGTAAGTAAAGTTATTGATTTAGAAACTCAAAAGCAGATTTTTAAAGTCATCGAATTTGACGCTAAAAACTTAGTCTTTCCAGTAGAGCCCACTGTAGACTACATAGGAAACGCATAACAATGATTATTACAAGAAAACTATTTGATGAATTCAGAAAAACAAAATTTGACAACTTAGAGCAGGAAAAACTTGCTTCTACTAATTTAGTAGAGGTTTGCACTAAAGCAGCTGGAACTCAATTAGTTAAAAATGAAGAGTTCCAAGAAAACAATTCTCAAGGTTGGGCGAAATCTGGACGAGCTTTTTATCGAGTAGATGACATTCGTAAAGAATTAACACCTGCTTTTTACGTAGCTACCCTAACTATGACAGGCCCTATTTTAATTCCTTTTCAGGTTACTAATGATGATATATTGGATCTACCCGGAGAAAAAACCGAAGATATTATAAAGCGCGCTAATGAATTTTGGGATTTAGCGGATAACTTTAAAGCCTTAAACTTCACTCATAAAAGAGGAATGATTCTTAAAGGGCAACCAGGTACTGGTAAGTCTATAGTAGCTTTTAAAGTAGGTAGAGATTTAATCCAGAAAAGAGCGGGTATTGTTATTTATCCTACTTCTCCTTACGCTATGGAAGAAAACGCAAGAAACATTAGAGAAGTAGAGCCAAATAAAAGTATCCTAAACACCATAGAAGATATTGATATGATGGTTGGTATGTATGGTGAACGAACATTAACAGCATTTCTAGATGGTGAATCTAGCATCAGTGGTATCCTAACCTTAGGTATTACAAACGATGATAGAATCCTAAGCTCTAGACTAACTGCTCGCCCAAGTCGTTTCGATGTAATCGAAACAGTGGGTGTTATGGGTAAAGAAGCTAGAATTAGCTTCCTACAACAGAAAGCAACTACATTAACCGAAGAACAAGTAAATCTTTGGGCAGAAAAAACGGAAGATTATACCGTACCTATGTTAAAAGAACTTATGATAATGGTATTAGCTTATTGCTACCCACTAGAAGATAGTGTAGCTAAAATCAACAAAACATTTAAATCAGCAATCATAGACGTATAAAAGAAAGAAAACAATGAAAACTACTATAATACAAGAAGAAACTAGAACTATAGAACATCGTAGGAATCAAAAAGCTAAAAAAGGAGATAAAGGTAATATAAGAGTTCCTTTATTTAGGGGGTTAGATACTGCAACATATAATTATATGTTGCGTAATAAATATTATTCTGATAGAATACTAACTCAGAATAACTTAGGATTTCTAATCGAACAAAGAAAGAAAAATTTTCCTAATAGATATATAGATTTCGTAGCAACCGCGTAAGTAAGTTGATGATAGCCCTAGAATAAGAAGTGAAGGTGGGATTTTCTTTTAATTAATATTTGAAAGGAGATAACGCATGATACAATCATGGGGCTACCATTTAATGGCAGAATATGCTGCGTGTAATAAAAATATAGAGGATAAAGACGTTATCATTGCTTTTACTAAAGAATTAGTACAAGCAATTGATATGGTTGCTTATGGCGAACCGCAAGTAGTTAATTTCGGAGAGGGTAATAAGGCAGGATTTACTTTAATTCAGCTTATTGAGACTAGTAACATTGCTGCACATTTTTGTAATGAAACTGGTGATGTATACTTAGATGTATTTAGTTGCAAAGATTTTGACCCTAATGTAGCACATTATGTATTTAAAAAGTACTTTGCGCCTGTTGCTTCAAACTATAAGTTCCTCGAAAGGCAAGCTCCGAAAATTTAATCTTGCTTCCTCTCTAATTTTTTGATATAATAGTAAAATAATGAATTTACTAAGCTTAGACTTAGAGATGAACCAACCTTCTAGTAAGATTATTCAGGTTGGTTGGACAGTAGGAGACCCTTTAACAGGACGGACCTACGCAATCGAGGGTAGATACGTATTTCTTGATGAGCCTTTAGATAAGATGATTTCTAATCTTTGTGGTATTCAGCAAGAGACTTTAGATAGAGCAGGTACTCTGCAAGATGCTTATAATGATTTATTAGCAGATAGCGTAAAGTACGATTGTTCACATACTACTTTAGCGTGGAGCAAAGGTGACTTAGCTCTATTACGTAAACAAGTACCCTTAGATGTAACTTGGCCTTTTGGACAGCATTACATTGATGCTAAAAATCTGTATCAATCTTGGAAATTAAAGACTGGGGCAGACCATCTAAAAGGTGGATTGGCAAGAGCTATGATGAAGTTTAAGATACCTTTCGAGGGTCGTAAACATAACGCTAAAGATGATGCTTACAATACTTTTCGTATTTATCATCGGTTACTACAAGAGTTTAAGTAAGAGTTAGGGAAATCCTATAGCCAGTTAGGATGTAGACGGAGCAGTAAATCCACTTTCCTTAGTTTTCAATTTACTGATTGCGAACTTAACAGAAGATTACTATACAAGAGCAATCAGGTAAGCTAGTGAGACGAAAGTCTCACTAGAAATATAGAGTCGACAGGCAACTTAACGACTAAAAACAACATAGTTCCCGTACCTAAAGAGGTCTGACTTACGAGAAAAGTCGCCAGATAAAAGTCACTGGCAAATTATTACGGGGGTTTAGCTCAGTGGGAGAGCGTTTCGCTGGCAGTGAAAATGTCGTGGGTTCAAGTCCCTCAACCTCCACCAAATTATTATGATTAAAAGCATATTATTAGCTTCTATAAGCTTAATCTTCATAAGTTCTGTTGCTAAAGCCCAAGATGGCTATGGAGACACATTACCGATAATTACTCCCAAGCCGTTTACTATTGATAAAACGGGTAAGAAAAAGCCGTTTGGTAGTAGGCATTATAAGAATCATCCATCTTATTCTAAGTGGATGATTCCTATGCAAGATGGTAAAGATAGTAGAAATTCTTGTTGCGATGATAAGGATTGTGATTTAGTTAATGGCTGGCGAAACGAAAAAGACGAGTGGGTCGTAGAGTACGTCTCTCCTAAAACTGGTCACGTATTCGAACTAGTAGTACCATATAGCAAAATATTAAAAGACCAAGACAATTTAAATACATTTAGGGAATCATCCGATGGAAACTTCCACGCGTGTATTGGCGAAACTTTCGCAGATGACCCGTTTGTTATTTGTGCAGTTCCAGGTGATATTAAAAGTTAAGAGAATATAACTCAGAGGTAGAGTGCAATCTTGACATGATTGAAGCCCTAGGTTCAATTCCTAGTATTCTCACCATATTACGTGACCGTGGCCCGAATGGATATAGGCAACTGCCTGCAAAGCAGTATTACGCAAGTTCAAGTCTTGTCGGTTACTCCATTAATTTTATATAAGAAAGAAGAAATGTTACAAGGCGCGTTAGCAGTTATTTCTGGTCAAAAACTAGAAACCATAGTCGAAAATACTCTTCTTAAGTATTTTCCTAAGCACGAGATTAAAGCTCGTGCTAAATTTACTAATATCTACAATAAAAATGGAAAAATGGATTTTGCTGTAGAACGATCTGGCATTGTGATCGAATGCAAAAGACAGAAGGTTTGTGGCACTGTAGATCAAAAAATACCATTTGTATTAGCTAATTTAGAAAAAGTTAAAGCCAACTTAGGTATTTTAATGTTAGATGGTGATTGGTATAGACAACAAACAGGTCTTGTAGAGTGGGCTAAAAATAAAGCTTTAGCACTCCGGCCTTTAAATATACAAATATTATTCCCCGAAGAATTGGACACAGTACTGAATGAGTTTTGCCAAACCAAAAGAATTACGAAATAAAAATGACTTCTATAGCACCCCTGAGTGGTGCTTCCAAAACCTAGAACTAGACTGGTCTTGGTGGAAAACGGCACATGAACCTTGTGCGGGAGACCATCGAATTACAAAGTTTTTAACAGAAAAAGGACTTCAAACTACTTACTCAGAGATATCTGAGGATTTAGATTACTTTAAGTGGGATGGAAAGGTTGATTTAATACTTACTAATCCACCCTTCTCAATAGCAAAAGAGTTCATTGAACACTCTTTACCTAGAGCCACTACAGTTTTAATGTTATTACGTATTAACTTTTTAGGCTCACAAAAAAGACATGCTTGGTGGAAGGCTAATGAACCTGACTCTTTAATTGTATTGTCTAAGAGACCTAGTTTTACAGGTACGGGCACAGATGCAACAGAATACGCGTGGTTCGTGTGGGATAAAGAAAAAAGATTTAATGGTATTCAACATTTAAAAATATGAAAGTACTTGTTGGATGTGAGTATTCTGGTATAGTAAGAGAGGCTTTTAAGGCTAAGGGGCATGATGCATGGTCTTGTGATATATTACCTACCGAAATACCTGGACAACATATACAAGATGATTTACTTAAGCACTTAGATAAAGATTGGGATTTAGGCATTTTTCATCCTATGTGCACTTTTTTATCTGTTAGTGGCGCTAGGTGGTTCTATCACCCAGATGATGGACATTTACCTACATCGGAACGAAGAGCGCATCCTAAGTATCCTAATAGAAAAAAAGACCAACAAGAAGCAGTAGAATTTTTCTTACAGCTTTATAATTGTAATATACCCAAAATAGCAATTGAAAACCCTATTGGGGTTATGTCAACTAAGTTACGTAAACCGGATCAAATTATTGAACCATTTATGTTTGGTGATGAGGCTAGTAAGAAAACTTGCCTCTGGCTAAAAGGTTTACCTAAGTTAGTTCCTACCAACGTAGTTGGTAAGGGTAAGATGCAAGTTCTTGCGAGTGGTAAGCAAATTGCAGAGTGGTACTCAAATGCCCCTAAGAAAGACAGGGCTAAGATTAGAAGTAAAACATTTGGTGGTATAGCGGAAGCAATGGCGGAACAATGGGGATAAATATGTTCAAATGTCCTTATTGCTCTATTAGTAAATTTAAAAATAATAAGGAATTTACTTCTTGGAAAGATGTAAGACAGCATACTATAAGCTGTAGTGGTAGTACTAAAAAATATATTGTTTGTTTACACTATGGACCTATTTCTTTTGATACTATTAACTCTTATAATTCTTTAGCTTCTCTAAAGGTAGATTATCCTAATATATCTTTTCATAACACATATTGGGGCAAATTACGAAAGAAAAAGTTAACTACAATTAAACAGAGTATTTGGACTAAAGAACTTATTATTGAAAGTATTCAAAACTTTTATAAAGAGTCTAATAAAATCCCACAAGGTAGAGACTTTAGAGGTAATTTAAATTACCCAAACGCTTCCACTGTAGAAAGACATTTTGGTTCGTGGAATAAAGCCATACAAGCTTCTGGGTTTATACCTAACTTAAATGACACTTATGGTATACCTACAAAAGCTAAAGATGGAGTTACTTATAGAAGTCAAGCTGAGGCCTATTTCGTAGATAATTTTCTCTTTGAGAAGCATAAATATCAATATGAAGTACCGTACGGTAATGGTTGGTTATATGATTTTTACTTATCTGATCAAGATTTATATATAGAACTAACAGCTGGTTTAGACCCTGAAAAAATAGAAAATAAAGTTATTTATAATAATAGAATTAAAAGAAACTTCAAATTAATAAAAGTTTCCGAAATATATAAAAGAAAAGGTATAGAATGTTTACTATCACAGTTGTCATAATTTCCTAAAATAAGGAAATTATAGAAGTAATTTCCTAGAAAGGATAATTACTATGGTCGCTAAACATGATCGAAAAAAGAAGCACCACGGCAGACGTAAGCGTGGGTCTCGTATTCGAAAAAGAATGTGGGCACAAAGGCACGGCAAAAAGATTCAAAAAGTAGGATCAAAACGCCGTGGTCGTAGATTAAAAGGTATCCGTAAGTACCCTCAAAGATAAAACTTACATTTGTGTTTGCCGAGCATTTTACTTTTATCGGCTTTTAATTATTATAGAAAGAGCACAATGAAATATTCAGTTATATTAGTACTACTTTTATCTATTGCAGCTTGTGCTTCTCCCGGTAAACTTTCTTACGAAAGATGTATGAAACTTATCCAAGACGGCACTTTACTATCTAAAGCTGACCGTGATTTTTGCGAAACATTAAACAAATAAGTCCTGGGCAATCGGATTGCATTCCAGTTTCCTAAACCAGAAGTTGTAGGTTCGAATCCTATTCAGGACACCAAATTATTATGAAAATATTATATATAGCAATACTACTAGCCGGAAGTTTTTCTACTGCTATGGCAGCGGATAAGCCTAAAACTCCTAACTACATTACCAAGACTAGCCCTAGTTATATGTCTCCTAAATCAGGAGATAGCAAAAAAGGCGAAAGTAAATCTTGCGTAGTAGTTGTAGAACAGAACTTCTTTACTAAACAAGCAACACAAACAGTCAAATGTTATTAAAATCTGTCCGTGCATCAAAGGATGATGTGCTGTCTTCGAAACAGTTATATGCAGGTTCGAGTCCTGTCGGGCAGTCCAAAATTCCTTACTTCAATTCCATTGAAGAGGCGCAGGAATATCTTGACGAGATATATAACCTGCCTTTGTATCATTTAGTTAAGCACTATAAGAACAAACCAAAATTAAAGCTTGTGGTCGATAATACCAAATAATTTAAAATTGAGTTTGCTATCTGGTGAATTTTCTGATATACTAATTAAACGATGAAGAAATGAGTTAATCTCATTCAGCGGAAATTTTATACTAAGACTTTACGCAGGATGCTAAACTGCTCTAAAAAATAAAGTTGAAATCCGAACGTAGTTCGGTTGGTGGATCGCAAATTAAACTCGAAGTGTCCCGTTCCCTGAAAAAGGACACACAATGACAAAAATATGCTTGACTTGTAAAGAGTCAAAAGAAATAACTGAATATCATTCTAATGGGTATAGCCCAAAAGGTGCTAAAAAATATAAACCAAATTGTAAGATATGCACACAAGGTAATATTTATCAACGTATAGTTGATGCAAAAGCACAACATGGTAGTTGTTGCAAAGTATGTGGATTTAACGCCTCATTAAAAGCGTTAGAATTTCATCATCTTGATCCGGCTACTAAAGATATATCAATCAGTGCGGCCAAGTCAATTGGTCTTGAGAGATTTAACAAAGAATTAGAGAAGTGTATTCTAGTTTGTGCAAATTGTCACAGGCAAATACACGAAGGACTGATAATTCTTTAATGGGGGTGTAGCTCAGTGAGAGAGCAGACGCTTTGCAAGCGTAAGGCCGTGGGTTTGAATCCCACCTCCTCCACCATTTTGAGAAGATTATAACGAACACACACCGCATTTTGTAGCTCCTGCAGGGCGAAAGAATAAAAGTTTCGATTACTTATGTTGAAAGCGGACATAAGAATAGTTATAATGAAGCCAACGGAATCGCTTGGTTCTCCCCAATTAGCCACTCAAGGGCGTCAATTATAAATGCTTGAGAACATATTATGCGTGTGTAGTAGATTGGCATTTGCCTCAGTCTTCCAAATTGATGAAGCAGGTTCGATTCCTGTCACCCGCGCCATTTCGTCGAGGTTAAAACACCTCCATAAAGAGACTTAACTGTCTCCCTCGACACCAATTACGGCCAACGGTATCCAGCCCGTTTCACGAAGGTTGAAATCCTTCGGTGGCCACCAAGTTTCAAGCTAGTACGTTAGTGTACTACAACCTGTGCAAAGTCAGGTCTTGGAAGCCAATTATGCTGCTGTTTCATATATTAGTGAAACTTAAAAACTGGTTGTATTATAGTCCAGTAGCGGCACCAAGTTTACGGTTGCATAGCACCAAAATATGCTTAAAAGTGAGTGTTGCTCACAACGGTAATTCAACATGCGGGGGTAGCTCATCGACAGAGCAGTCTTCGGACAGGCAGTAGGGTTAGTACCTACCTCCCGCACCAATCAACGTAGTATAAAGAAAGAAAACATGAAATCATTTACAAAAACTCTTATCGCCGCAGCTGTAGCAGTTCTAATTGCTACCCCTGCTTTTGCACAGGCTCCAACTCCCTATGGTCAGATTGATCTAGGCGCAGCACAGCCATCTGGTAATTTAGGGCAGCAGCTAACTATTGGTGCTCGCGGCGGTCTACAGTTTAGTAAGTACTTTGCCGGCGAACTATCCCTTAATCAGGGTTTCATGATGCCAGCAACATGGTTAGGTGGAGTAAACTCCACAGAGTTTAAGGCAACCCCTTATCTCACACTTCCACTAGCTTCAACGGTTAGTGTATTTGCAGGACCTCAGATTGGTGTTGCAATGTTATCTGGTCCAGCTTCTACCAACACAATGGTAGGCACATACGGCGGAACAGTGGGAGTAGAGTTTAAGACTGGTTGGAATCGCTGGTCTATTGTACCTCAGTACACATATACACGTTCTATGCAGCCAGCAGTTATTACTGGCCCGGGTTATACCGATTACTATAATAACAATCAATTCACAATGGGTATGAGAAAGACTTTCTAAGTGTCGTCTTAGAGTTCATTGCTCGAATAAGCCCCATCGTTTAACCACTTTGGGGCTTATTTTTTATCTAAATTCTTACAACTAAGTTAGAAGGCTTAATAGAAAGATTTAGCAAAGAAAAAGTATAATGGGCGGCATGTTCGAGTGGACGGACACCTGACTGTAAATCAGGCGCTATTGTAGCACGGCGGGTTCGAACCCTGCGCTTCCCACCAATTTGAGAGTACCTAGCGCATGAAGATTAGGTTAAATTAAAGTGATAATCTGAAGCTCTCACTAATACGCACTACTACTTATGAGTGGATAAATATTATAAGACTAGAAGTACGCCGAACGCGAGGCGTGATTGAGTATCGCCCAAATTTTATGCCTTGTTAACATAATGGTAATGTACGCGCTTGATAGGCGTGGAAAGATTGTTCAATCCAGTCACGAGGTACCAATTTATGGGGATGTTTCTACTTGGAAGAGTATGTTAGTAAATCCGATTAAAAAGACTATTAGCAAAAAATACCAAGGTAAAGGGTCACGAAGGATTAGGGCCCGCTTCCCCTCCAAAATTTCAATATTCGAGCTAACGCACTAAGGTGAGGAAGTTCGGGACTGGCGTTGAAACCGCGTGGAAGAGAGTAATCTCGCTAACACCACCGTGATATAGCCAGCAACACAAAAGCAGGGTGGGAAGTTTCAACTTATACCCTAAGGTAGTGGCCAACAGACGAATGTTAGCATAAAACAGAAACCCGGCTACGGAATATTGAATTTAAATTATTGTTGACATTCAGTTAACAATTTGATATAATAGTAAAATGAGAAATATCAGGGTATCGGTTAGCGGCTATACCGCGTGATTTGGGATCACGTTTCCGTAGGTTCGAGTCCTACTACCTTGACCAAAACATGGACCTGAAATAACGGACCCGGCAAGTGAAATGCTTGCAACTTATTAACAGTGGGTTTGATAGCGGCGATTCAGCCGGCCTCGGAAGCTGGTATTACCGGGGGTTCGAGTCCCTCTCCACTGACCAATTATGCGAGACCTAGCTCAGATAGAAGAGCGCCCCATCCACTAATTAATACTAGTAAGTGTTTCGGGAGGACAGTTCATCACTGTAGTCTTGCTCCTAACCGTGGGTAAGCAGCCGAGAGTACAGCTTACATCTAGCCAAGCAGCCGTGGAGTCCTCCAAGCTTGGGAATAACTGAGGACCTGATACTCGGCAAATATTTAGCTCTCATGGTGAAATCGGAAAACGCACCGTACTTAAAATTCGGCGACGAAAGTCTTGGGGGTTCAAGTCCCTCTGGGAGCACCAAATTAAGGGACATCACGGAGTAGTATTTTCTAAGCCGGAAGGAATGAAAATACTGAGAGTTCAATTCTCTCATGTTCCACCAGATTTTCTCTAAACACGTCAGTACAAGGGCAAGATGTTAGTAAGGATTTATAGGAGCGTTGTACCCTCACTATAAAGCGATTGGTGATGGGGTTCTACACAAGACCTCTACCGAGAGAAATTTAATGAAATATTGGATACAAAAGACTAACGGTCTTATTACTCGCTCCGGCTTTGGGGAAAAGCCTGTAGAAGCAGAGTATGAAACTAACATTCATAAGTATTCAATAGACGACTGCTATTTACAAGGAACTGAATTTCAAATACTAATTTGGAAAGCTATCACTAGTATTGACGTAGGAAAAACGGTTTCTTATAGAGATCTAGTGAGCATTGTAGGTAGAGGGTCAGCACAGGCGGCCGGAACCGCCTGTGCTAAAAACAAGATACTCGTAATTATCCCCTGCCATCGCGTAGTTGGGAAGAAAAATAAATTAGCTTTCTCTGGTGGTCCAGATATTAAACGAGAGCTACTGAGGTTAGAAGGAATAAAAATATAATTTATGTGTTGGTAGTGTAAGAGGCAGCATAACGGCTTGTGAAACCGTTGGATTAGGGTTCAAGTCCCAACAACACTCCAGTTTAAATATATGGATATTAAAGAGAAAATAAACATTATACTTAATGAGTTAATTCAACATGGAATTATTCCTAGTGATGGCAAATTTGAAGTCACCTCTGAGTTAATAGATAAGTATAGAATAGTATATGGAGTCGTTAGTAACGTACCTTTATTTCCATCTTTGAATAGAGCAGATAATAGACTATCAAGAAAGTTAGCTGCTTTAACTCTTTTAGAATTTACTATATCTAAAGGTCATAAACCAAAAGCAGGTTTTATTTACGGAATATCTAATCCAGCATTTCCTGGTTATTATAAAATAGGTATTACTCAAGATTTGGATAAACGATTAGCGTCTTATCAGACATATGATCCTCATAGACAATTTAAGGTAGAACACTATCGCTTTGTAGAAGATAAAAGATTAGAAGAGAAACGAATACTGCAAGAGTATAAGACTGACTTATCCAAAGGTGAATGGATTGCTGTAGATAAAATTTCAGATATATTCCCAGAAACAATGTAAGATTTTCCTGATTTTTAACTAAGTTAGGACTAAAGCTCTGGCTCGGAGTGTAAATGAGTGAAGCGCGCTAACCTTCGCAAGCTAGGATTATACCTAGATGCACAAGATGCTCCGCTTGCACTACCTGATAAGAATTAGTAGAAAAGGTAGTTTATTTATTTTGCACATGTAGCCCAACGGTAGGAGGCAGGAGTCTTAGAAGCTCTACAGTGTAGGTTCGAATCCTATCAGGTGCACCAATTTAGAGAATTCTGGAGAATGTTCCAGTGTTATAGATAGATAAAAGTATCGATTCTCACCAAATTTTATTGCGGGATGGAGCAGTGGTCAGCTCGCCTGGTTCATACCCAGGAGGTCGTCGGTTCGAATCCGTCTCTCCGCTACCAAATCAGTAAGTTTTTAAGAGTTGTAAGTAGCGATACGAAAAAACTGGCAAGACTTACCTCAAATAACAAGTAGTCACGCTGAATAAGTTTTGATTAAAGTGCATAGATAGTAGTTGCACGCTTGTTGCTAATTTTAGGTTTTATTGAATGGAGAACGTAGTAAGCTGTGGAACGCATTGACGTGTAAGTAAGCAGCCGAATGGGGATCGTAGTAAATAAAACCTTAGGAGACGTCAATCTCCTTAAATTTTATGTCGGTATAGTGTAACGGTAGCACATGGGTCTCCAAAACCTCTAGTCTGGGTTCAAATCCTAGTACCCTCGCCAATTTGTTAGTAAGGAAAGAAATGCTATTTCGGCCGAGTAGCGCAACCTATTTGTTGCAACAATAGGCTAACGGAGGATGGAAAGAAACTTGCAAAAGGTTTTTGATACCCCACCGGCTAACAATATTTTTTTCTAGCTCTCGAATAAAAATTGAGCACGAGAACAATAGTAGAATATTGTCTCAGAAGGAAGATAGATATGATAATAAAGATAATGGGGGAAGAAAACCTTCCCGATAATAATGGTTCAAAAACTTTTGCTTTGCATGAAGCAGAAACAGTTAAGTTTAGTAGAGATCAGTATGGATTAAACGTTACACTAGTTCATAAATTACCTGGTGATAATAACTATCAAGAAGTAACTTACGTTGCTACAGGCAATGTATATGTAATGAATAATGAGGGAAAGACTATAGAAAGTTTATCCTTTAAATAACTTCAACATTGATCGTGCGTTGAACACAAAACAATTAACGATTCGCAGGGTAGAGCGTTAAAGCTACCAACTCATTCGTTAGACTAACGTCTAACAACTATTAGACGCAGATTGTCGCTGACGCTCTTACCTAATAGGTTAATCTCGCTCTGGATATGATTATCGTTGCGGCTTCATACGCTGCGTACTCTAGGTTTAATTCCTAGTGGAGCGACCAAATTTTTGCCAAATTAGCACAACGATAGTGCAGCTCTTTTGTAATGAGAAGGTTAGGAGTTTGAATCTTCTATTTGGCACCAAAAAGCTCTTTCGGATTAATTACCCGTTAACAGTATCCAACTACTGAGAGCCAAGTTCTGTTGGAGGAACAAATATGACTGAATATAAGTGCCCATATTGTGGGTTAATGAAAACTAATACACGTACTTTTAAATCTTGGATTGATGTTAGAAATCATACTATAAGATGTATAGAAAATAATAAGAGCTACAAGATTGATGAATTCTACGGTCCAATTTCTTTAGAAGAGATAAACTCTTATAAGAATATAAGTGAGTTTAAAAATAAATATCCAAAAACTAGTTTTAAACTCAACTTCTGGAATAGATTACGATACGATGGTAAATCTACTATAAGCCAAAAAGTTTGGGCACGAGAAGATATTATTAGTACAATACAAGACTTTACTAATATTAATGGTGATATACCACAGCAAATAGATTTTAGATATTCTTCTATATACCCAGCATATCAAGTAGTTAGCAAGAAGTTTGGTAGCTGGAACAAAGCGATAGAAGCAGCTGGATATATTCCACATTTAAATAGTGGATGGGGCATTGAGACAAAAGCCAAAGATAACGTAATATATAGGTCAAAATTAGAAGCCTATTTCGTAGACCACTTTCTATTTGAGAAAGAAGAGTACGAATATGAAAAACCTTACGGTAACGGGTGGTATTTTGATTTTTACTTACTTAAAAGAGATGTATATATAGAAATAACGGGCGGTTTACGACCGGAAAGATTTCAAGAAAAGAAAGATTTTTGTAAGTTAAACAATCTAAATTGTTTATTTCTTCATCAAGAAGATATTTATAGGAAAAATTTTAAATTAGATTTGCTGTAGTAGCACAATGATAGTGCAGTGGTTTCGTAAACTAAAGGTTGTAGGTTTGAGTCCTATTTACAGCACCAGTTATGCAAGAATTAAAAGATTTAATATATCTAGACTTAGATATAGCAGGCTTTACAGGGTTATCTACTGCTGATATTGTTTTTTATATGCAGGACTATAGATTTACCTCTAACCAAACAAAAGAAGCTTTAGTAGAACTAGTGGTTAAAGATCAGATTGTTACTCAAGTACCTTCTGGAAAATTCAAATTAAAGAAGTACTTACCAACATGAAATATCATATACAATGTAATATGCAAAGAAACAATGTTCACTATACTGCATGGATTCCTGAAGAGCGAGCGCAAGTAGGTAGAGTTCTAAAAATTATAGATGAAGATGGTTGGGTAGTTACTTCTGTAGGTACTTTAAAACAGCCATCAAAATGGATCAACGAACGGTCTCAAGACTACAAAGATTTTAAAGAAAGAATTAAATAGTGCTAACAATTAAAGACCATATAGCAGGTAATGTTGAGTTTCAATACTATCGTGCTGGAAATTTAATGTATAAAACCAGTACTGACTTAGAATTTGCAGTACCTGTATCTGATACTAATGATGCTACTTTTCCTAGAACTGAAAAAGGTATCTTTTTCATGCGATGGATTAGAAGGCATATTAAAGAGTTAGAAAGCCTTGAAACACATTAAAGATCTACAAAAATTACTAACTAATGATGAGGCTAAATTAGATCTTGGTTATTATTTAAATAAAGATAGATCTGTTGAACTGTTAGAAGTAAGTATTATCGCCCCGGAAGTTCATATGGTTGAACAATCCCTTGGTATGGGAAAGGTAGTGGATTCGAATTCTACTCGGGGCACCAATTTAAAGAAAGAACAAAATGGCCAAGGCCGAATATGATAAAACACCTCTCGAAGTTGCTAAATTAAGCACCGAGAGATTACAACAAGAAGCTCCCTGGGCATTAGCAGTAGCCTCTACTGGAATGCAACAGTTTTTAGGGGATAACTTCAAAAAGAATAAGCCCGTAGAGTATGAAAATCTACAGAATTGGATAGCACAGCAGTTAGTTGTGACTAAACAGGATCAAGTTAATGTAAGTAATTACGACTTAAAAGATTAAGTACCGTTAGATAAGGTTAGGCTGATGCCACCGGGAGACTCTTAAACTCCTATCAAAAGGTTTGATTCCTTAGCGGTTCACCAATTAAAGCAAGTTTATTCTTGCTTTCAACCCTAGACTTTGCTATAATAGTAAAATGGAAAAAAGTAAATATCAATTTCGATTCGACAAGAATTTCAACGGTGATTTGCTAATTCAGAATAATCTGAAACTAGTTAAGCGACAAGGTTTAGTAGTAACTGTTGAGGGGCTCTTTGCTGATGTTATTCAGTTATTGAGTTACCCTTTCGTTAAAGAAATGGTAGAAGTTAAAAAATGAGTTTAGGTAAAAGCATAACAAATAATATATTAAATACTATACTTGTACTACTAATTATAGTAGGTGTAGTTTCTTTAGTTATTGGTTATGGAATTAGCTTTTTATAATGTTTGTTGTTGACGTAGAATCTGACGGTCCTGCACCTGGGGTATATAGTATGGTGTGTTTTGGTGTTGTAGACTATTACACCAAAAAGAGTTTTTATGGCCAGACTGCGCCAATTTCTCTAAATTATATACCCGAAGCCCTTGCTATTTCCGGATTTACTCGGCTAGAGCACGAATTATTTGCCGAGCCTCTTGATGTAATGAAGGGTTTGGCAGATTGGCTTAAGTCCTTCGGCTATTCACGAAATCAATTTATTAGCGATAATCCCGCTTTTGATTTTCAATGGATGAGTTATTATTTTGCTCTCCATGCTATGCCTAACCCTTTTGGCTACTCTGGTCGACGCATCGGAGATTTTTTCGCGGGGGCTAGCGGGAACTGGCGGGACCAAACAAGTTGGAAGAAACTTCGACGCACCTCACATACTCATAATCCAGTCGATGACTGCATGGGCAATGTTGAAGCATTAGAGGAGATAGGTAAAAAATTCAATATTAAAATTGCATAGTTGTCAATTCTTTGATATACTATATATTCAATAGAAATTTGCTTCCCCATTCCCTTTATTGGGTGCAAGGACTAGTAATTACGAGGAAGTGCTAGATAGAAGAGCACAAGGGCCGTTAAATAAAAACATGAGGTAATCTGCTAATAACAGGCTAAAGTGTGTAATAAACCAACGATAAGTTACTTGTAGTAATTAAGCAGATATTAAGTACCGTAAATGTAAAGGGCAGATTGGTTCCCCGATGGGCTTTTAATCCATTCATAAGTGGTTCGACTCCACTACGGTTCACCAATTCAATGAGGTTTGCTGATAGCCTCAAAAATCAGCATTATTATTTGTGGACCGATAGCTCAGTCGGTAGAGCTGGAGACTTTTAATCTCTAGGCCGGGGGTTCAAGTCCCTCTCGGTCTACCAATAATAATAAGGGAGAATACTATGTGGGAAGAAGCTAAGCGCTTATTAACAAAAGCTCATTTGGGTATCTCTCAGTGGCGGGGATCAAAAATTCCAGTTGCCTTGGTAAATAAGAATTGGAGCGATGGTTCTAAATGTGCTTATGGTGTAACTGCTTCCGGTGGAGAATTTACTCCTGGCGGCACTTATCCTGGAAATTACGGTTATCCAATTAAAGAAACTATTGATTACTATGCCTCTATTGGTATGAAAATAATCAGATTTCCTTTTTTATGGGAACGCGTTCAACCTGAGCCTATGAAAGATTTCAACGAAGTTGAAATGGCTTTGATTGATCCTATGATTGATTATATTATCTCAAAAGGATTAGTTGTAGGAATTGATCCACATAATGGTGGCAAGGGTTATGGCCATATTATTGGCAACAAAGGTTGCCCTGATATTTGGTTTGCTGATTTATGGAATAAATTAGCTAATCGCTACAAACACTACGGTGATAAAGTTATTTTTATGATAATGAGTGAGCCTAGTGAACAATGCGAATATCAATGGCTTAAATCTACTAATGCCGCAATTTCAGCAATACGTTCTACTGGTGCCGTGCAAACTGTAGTGGTTCCTGGAACACATTTTGATGGTGGTTGGCTTTGGACTATTACTTGTAATGCACAAGTAATGAGTAAAGTTAAAGATCCCTTAAATAATTATATGTTTGAAGTTCATCAGTATTTAGATGAAAACGGTTCTGGGGGTAGTACTGGTATTGTTCGTAAAACAATAGGAGCTGATCGTTTACATCAAGTCACTTTGTGGGCCCGTAAAAATGGTTACAAGATGTTTCTTGGTGAATTTGGGACTAGTTATGATGAAACTAGCCTAGAAGCATTAGATTGGATGTTAAGATATATAGAACTTAACTCTGACGTATGGAAGTATGCTTGTTGGTGGGGTGCGGGCGACCGTTGGATGAATTATTTTATGTCCATTGAACCCGTAGATTATAACAATCCGGAAGATGCCCCTCAAGCAACATTAATTCGTAAAGCCATCAATGGAGAATACACTCTATAAATATTTGAAGCATTCGTCTAGCTGGACAGGACGCTACCCTCTCAAGGTGGTAACATGGGTTCGAATCCCATATGCTTCGCCAATTTTGTTTATTGGCCCTTCGTATAACGGCAGTACACCACGCTTTGAACGTGGACGGTCGAGGTTCGAATCCTTGGGGGTCAGCCAAATTAATGGAGTAGGCAAGCGGCAGGGAGTCGTCTTGATTTGCTAAATCAAAGGTGGTCGAAAGGCCATTCCATTCGAACTGGAGATACTCCGCCATTTTTATGAAACATTTACTACGATTTCTACTGGGAGTGACACCAATTGCACTTACTTGTGGTTTAATCTTCTTATATACTTATAACTTTTGGGCCTTCATTGCTGTAGCTGTGCTCGCTGTTTATCCCCTAGGTTGGTATATTGGAAGTACTTTTCCACCTCCTATAGATTAATTATCTCCCGGTCGTCTATTGGAAGGACACGTAGGTTTTCACCCTATGGACCTCAGTTCGAATCTGTGTCGGGGGACCAAATAGCTCTTGGGATTAATTACCCCTTAACTGTGCTTCATCACAGAGAGCATCTACTCTCATGAAGGAGAACAAAATGCCTGAATATAATTACAAAGAAATAAACGATTATTATCATAGTAGTAAAGAAATTACGTTACGAGATTGTCAAGCTAAATTTGGAATTTCTACTGGACGTTGGGCTACAGCAGTTAAGCGCGGTGATATTACTAAAAAAGATAGAAGTATAAAACACGTAAATCTTTTTTGTGAAAATTCATCTTCTACTAGAGCTACTGTTAAAGAAAGAATTTTAAAAGAAAACTTATTAGAGTATAAATGCTCTTTATGTGAGCTAACTACTCAGTGGAATAATAAATTATTAGTACTTCAATTAGACCATATAAATGGCATTCATAATGATCATAGACTAGAGAATATACGCTGGTTATGTCCTAATTGTCATTCTCAAACAGATACTTATGCAGGTAAAAATCCTTCATACAAATATTAATGCCGGGTTAGCTTAGCTGATTAAAGCATCCGCCTCTAAATCGGATTATCATGGGTTCAAGTCCCATACCCGCGCGCCAAATAGACTATAGGTATTACGGGCGTCAACGCGGCGTGCTGGGTGCTCAGTAAGTTGCTCAACACAACATAAGCTGGCCGAATTGTTGAAAAGGTTTATTATCTCGTAAAGATGAAAGAGCGCACGATACGCGACTAGCGAAATAGGTTGGCAGATACACCATAGCATTCTGCGGAGGATTATCATTCGACCTCCCAAAAAACAGGAATGGCCAAATTTATCTACCTGTAGCTCAACTGGATAGAGCGCTGGTCTACGAAACCAGAGGGCATTGAAAAATCGTTGTAGGTTCGACTCCTATCAGGTAGGCCATTATGAAAACAGAAATTATAGAAGCTATTAAATCTTTTTATGAGATAAATGGTAAGTTACCTATAAAAACTGATTTTGTATATACTAAAACTAATTATAATCAAGTACGAAAATATTTTGGGACTTGGAACAATGCTATAATTGCAGCAGGTTTTGAACCTAAGTATGTACATAAAAGTAATTGGTCTAAGGAAGAAATACTCTCTTCGATACAATCGTTCTATAAAGAAAATAGTAGAGTACCACAACTAAGAGAATTTAAAAATTCAAATCTTAAATATCCCGCAAGTGCTACTGTTCAAAGACACTTTGGCTCTTGGAACAAAGCCATTGAAGCAGCCGGCTTCGAAGCTAACTATAACGAAGGGTTAGGAATTAAAACTGTAGGTAAAGATGGTGTTCTATATCGTAGTCAAGCAGAAGCTTATTTTGTAGATACTTACTTATATGGTAAGTATAATTACGAGTACGAGTTACCTTATGGTAATGGTTGGTTATATGATTTTTATATAAAAGAGTTAGACCTTTATGTTGAGTTAACTTATGGTTTAAAACCTGAGCGCATAAAAGAGAAGATAGAGTTTAACAAAGTTAATAACATTAACTGTAGAGTTATTAATAGTGATGAATTATACAGTAAGAATTTTATGCTTCCTTAGCTCAACTGGATAGAGCAGAAGGTTTCTACCCTTAAGGTTGCGGGTTCGAGTCCTGCAGGGAGCACCAATTTCTCAATAACGCTTATGCGACTGAGATATGAGAGGTCGGAAGGAAAACCGATATCGCACACGGTGTGCAAAAATAACCAACTATTTAATGCCCATTAGTATAATGGTAGTACGCTTGGCTCTGAACCAAGGTCTTTGTCGAGGTTCGAGTCCTTGATGGGCAGCCAATTTTGGAGTAGACAACTTATCGAGGATGGGCGCGACCTGGAAAGTCGATGGGAGTCGCAAGGCTCTGGTTTGCAAATAATCGTTACTCCGCCACACTTTATGAGATATGCTTCCGCAAGCGAGGGAACAACCCCTCTATCTCACCTATTTGATATAATATTTGACTCTTAAGGAGGGTCGTATTATGTCTAAAAACTACAGAGAATTGTGGAGAACAAATGTTCAACCACAAATAGATAAAAAGAACTACAAAGCTGCCAAACAAGCAGCAGATTTACTGATAGTGTATATACTCTATCAATTCAATCTAAAAAACTTAGCTCGTGAGTTTTATAAGTTAAGTAAATAAATACTATCCGCGACTATTAACTATGAGCGGAAACTAAGGATGTATACATACTTCGGTAACGCGTTACTGATTAGTCGGGAGCCTTAGATAAGTTAACTATGTTAGATGTAAACCCAACTTTGTTAACAGGGTGACGAGCAGCGAAAGAGCTGCAACTAAATTCATTGGTAAGTAGCTCAATGGCAGAGCTTTCGGCTGTTAACCGAATGGTTGTAGGTTCGAGTCCTACCTTTCCAGCCAAATTTTCTAGCTCTAGAATTAAAATTGAGTAGCTCCAAAGGAGTTTAAATGTCCTACAGTGAGAAACTATTAAATCATTTTGAAAATCCACAAAACATAGGGTCCTTAAATAAAGAAGATTCTAACGTGGGCACTGGACTTGTTGGTGCTCCTGCTTGTGGGGACGTGATGCGTCTTCAAATTAAAGTAGAAAATGATGTTATACAAGATGCTAAATTTAAAACATTTGGTTGTGGGGCTGCAATAGCTAGTAGTTCCTTAGCTACTGAGTGGCTCAAAGGTAAAACTTTAGGAGAAGCTAACCAGATTAAAAATACCGAAATAGTTAAAGAGCTTTCACTCCCACCTATTAAGGTGCATTGTAGCCTCCTTGCAGAAGATGCAATCAAGGCTGCTATCAAAAACTACAAAAATAAACAAGAAGCCATTTGCTCTTGTAAGTAAATTTCCCAGTATGCTACGATTAGCTGGAGGTACTTATAATACCTTTGCACTAGATAGGTGTTTCACGTAGGTTTGACTCCTACTACTGGGACCAAAAAACGGAGCCGAGTTACTCTCCGGCCCACTGAGTAAGGTGGGTAGTTTATTATCGCGGAAGGCTAGGAGTGTTCTTCTGGCTAGGTTCATTGCCTAGCAACTGTGGTTAAATTCCACATTCCGCTCCCATTTAAATGTTTACTATAGAATTACTTTTGTGGCCCTTCCTTGGTTTAATAGGTCTATGGATGCTACAACAAAGGCGTGTAAAACTTAATTGGCCACTAGGAGTGTTTTCACTTTTAGCTGGACCGTTCCTGGTTTTATGTGCTATTATTATATAATGGAGAGGAAACCGGACAGGCGCGCCGGCTTAGTTTTGAAAACTAATGGTACCTTACGGGTATGGGCTTCGATTGCACCTCCGATCCGCCATTTTGAAAGTTTACGCTACGAGAACTCTCTACGACCGTATTCACTAGGCTTAAACCCTAGACTTTCACCAATTACGTCTTGTTAGCTCAGCGGGAGAGCAGGTCCTTTACACGGACAAGGCCGGGAGTTCAATCCTCTCACAGGACACCATTTCAGAGTAAAAGGCTATAAATGTCTTATATCGTAAGAAAAGTTACTCACAAAGATATGTCTACAGAAATTAGTTATCTAGACAGATATAATTTTTGGAGGCAAGAACGACAGCACTCAGGATGTGATACTGAACAGGCAAAAGCTATTGTTGTTTCGTTAAATAATAATCACACTATGTATTATTGCAATACACTTAATAGATGCGAAAAGCATACAGTGTATTCTGTAGAAAACTAATTAAGGGTTTGACGTATAGCTGGTGCGTACGCTCGTCTGAAGAACGAGAGGATAATGGTTCGATTCCGTTCTTTCCCACCACATTCATTATCTAGGGGGATAATATTTAGGAGCTATTTCAATGCTTCAATCTATTGTAGCTCTAGCCATAATATTTATTTTTATAACACTAATAATTGCAAAGTTATTAGGAGTATTTTAAGGTCTTTCGGTCCAGTCGGAGTGGACGCTGCCCTGTCACGGCGGAGATCACGGGTTCGAGTCCCGTAAAGATCGCATCGGGAAACTTGAAACCCGTAAAAACTGAGTAGCTCTTTCAGGTTTGATCACCTGTTAACAGCAGCCTCCTGCTGAGAGCTTTACTAGAGAGGTAGTAAAATGACTGAATATAAATGCCCTTATTGTTTTAAGGGTTTTCAATCTTGGAAATCTGTTAGAGCTCACACTTCTACTTGTTTAGCTAATAATAATGAGTATTGTATTTGTATATTTTATGGGCCTATAAAGTACACTGACATAGATTCTTATAAATCTATAAATCACTTTAAAAAAGATTATCCTAATTTAAGTTTTAAGCCTGGATTTTTTACAGACATTAAAAGAAAAGGTAAGTCAATTTTAAAACAAAAAGAATGGTCTAGCGAAGAAATTTTAGAAGCCATTAAAGAATTTTATATTCTAAATAATAAAGTACCTCAACAAAGATATTTTCAAAATAATTTAGATGTTCCAAACAGAGATACTATTCAAAAACATTTCGGCTCGTTTAATAAAGCTATAGAAGCTGCTGGATTAATACCTAACATTCAAAATGGTTTTGGTCGTAATACTTACGGTAAAGATGGGATTTTATATAGTTCAGGCATCGAAGCATATTTTGCAGACACTTATTTGTATAATAACTATACTTATGAATATGAACCTAAGTACCCAAATAGATGGTTGTTTGATTTTTATATCAAAGAGTTAGAACTTTACATTGAGATTGACGGTGGTTTTACTGATGCAATTGGTAATTATCGTACCAAGTTAAACAATAAAATTCAGTATTGTAAAAATAATAATATTAAATTAAAAGTCTTGTTAAAAGACGATATTTATAAAAAAGATTTTAAATTGCATCCATAGCTCAAAGGTGGAGCTATTCGCTGCCAACGAATGGGCTGTCGGTTCGAATCCGACTGGATGCTCCAGTTTTTCTAAAAGAAAAATAACATGAACGAGATTAATAACTAGGAAGATGATCACATGGTAGACAATTTCTACCTTTTTATTTTAATGCGCAACGACATGGATAGCCTCAATGCAGGCAAGGCAGTAGCGCAAGGCGCACATGCTGCTAATATGTTTACCAATTTTATGGAAAAACATAACTCTCAGTATAAAAAAGAGTACAAAAAATGGTTAGGCGGAAGAGGTTATGGGACTACTATTACCTTATCTGCAAGTGAAGATGATATTAACAATGTCATGTCTTTATCTGTCGAAGATAGTTATCCATTTAATACTGTAGTGGATGAAACCTATCCATTAAAGGATGGAAAAGTTACTCACTATTTTCTTTGTATGACTTGTGCGTACTTATTTGCCCCTAGAAAAAGTGAGCTAATTAAGCATTTAAAGTTAATGAAATAACTTAGACCGAGCGCTTATCGTTCGGATAATGGACGGCAATCCTAAACTTGAAACACTTCTTGCCGGAAGTGGTATGAAAGTTCTAAGCTGTTATATTATACAAAATATATTTTGACATTACGTTTACCAATTTGTTATAATGGTTTATGAATCAAGATATATTAGCTATTTGTGAAAAATTAAATAAAAATCCACAAGATGTGGTGATTAATTCTTATAAAAGCAAGAAGAAAATTACTTATGCTGAACTAATAGAAGCATTAATAATAAACGGTAGTATGAAAAATACCGCTATTTATTTGAGTGTTACTGATAGAACTATTACAAGAGCGACTCCAAAACTAGGTTTACCTAAACTAGCGGGAGGCCCTGCTAACTATAAATATACGCTACTTAATTTAATCAATAAAAAAGAATGTCATAAATGTTCTTGTATTAAATTTCATAATGAGTTTACTACAAATAATTTAGCTAGTAGTGTTAATCTTCAATCAGAATGCAGAGATTGCAAAAACTCTATTAGAAAAGATTGGTATATTGCTAATAGAGAAAAACATATTCAAAAAGTTATTTCTAGGCATAGAAAAATAAAGAATGTATTGTCTGAAGAAGATGTACTATTTATATTCAATAGAGATTCTTATAAGTGCCAAAAATGTGGTCTAACTAATGAAGAACATTTAATAAATCATGGACAACGTTTACATTTAGATCATATAGTACCTCTTTACTTTTATGGAGAACATAGTATAGATAATTTACAATTATTATGTCGTAGTTGTAATAGTTCAAAAGGAATAGCCTTAGTAGACCAACCGGTAGTAGTCAATTAATTCAAAATTAATGTAGTATGGGTTCGAATCCCTTGTAAGGCACCATTATAAGCTCTGATTTTGTTGGTTCGAAGCCGACCGGGGGCACCAATTAAAGCGAGAGAACATTTGCGTTCTGCTCGCTTTTTTGTTGAAAAATAATTTGACATAAACATACTAAAAATGCTAATATAAAATATGTATAAATGTCCCTGCTGCAATCGCTCTATTAATTACAAAAATAAATCTTATTCTTCTTGGAAAGAAGTAAATAGGCATATGGCTAATTGTAAAGATAATAATAAAGATTATATAATATGTAATAATTACGGGCCTCTTGCTATAGAAAATTTAAATACTTTTTCTTCTGTGAAAGAAATATGGACTCAATATCCTAATTTATCTTTTGATAGACGGTATTTTAAATATCTTAGACAAATTAATCCTAAATTTACTCTTAGAACTGATAATAAATGGTCTACAGAGTCTATTGTAGAATCTATTAAAAACTTTCATAGAGAACACGACAGAATTCCTCAATGTAACGATTTTTTACACAATTCCAAATACCCAAGTTTTAAAACTGTTTCTAATTATTTTGGATCATGGAATAAAGCTATCGAAGTGGCTGGATTTTCTCCTAGTTTACAGAGAGGTTTAGGGGTTAATACTTACGCTAAAGACAATATTTTATATGATTCTCAAGCAGAAGCGTATTTCGTAGATAACTATTTGCATGGTAAATATACCTACGACTATTACACTCCTTATGGTAATGGGTGGTTCTATGATTTCTATATTAAAGAGTTAGATCTCTATATAGAAATAGACGGAGGATTTACTGATACTACGGGAGGCTATAGGACTAAAATTGAAAATAAGATATTATATAATCAACAACTAAATCGTAAATTTAAAGTAATTACTCTTAATGATTTATATAGTGTAAAGTTCAAACTAAGTTAAAGAGTTGTTGTCATTTAGTTGACAATTTGTTATAATACTAAGATGAATATTAGAGCAGAACAAATTCGCAAACGATTAAAAGAAATTAATCAAGACGACCGTCGAGAGTGGGATTATCAAGACCAACTAGACGTAGAGCGTGAGGAGCTAGAAATGGAACTCAGCAATATTGAAGAGCAGCGTATAGACGTAACTGTGATGGGTTCCATTATTGGAACAGCTTCTGGTTGGGATGAAATGGATTCGGATTGTCTTTGCTTCTATGACTTTGAAGTAAGTAGTAGTTTCAAACCACTTCTAAATAAGTTCAAAGACAATAAAGCTGAGAGTATTAGTGTTAACTTTACTACTGGTTTAGTGGAAGCATATGAAGGCTCCATTGTTACCTGGTCAGGAAATTTATCTTTAGCATGTTAGAATTAGCTAAAGCTATAGTTTTTGAGAGTATTTAAAAATGAAAAAGCATAGCCATCTCCTAACAGAACTTGAAATTAAAAGACTGTATGAATACTCAGTAGCTAATCCTGGTTTTAATATTTGGGTGGAGCATACTCCGACAGGCATAGGGGATAATGTACGTATATATAAACAGAACCTTTTTAATAAAGGTTCTACGGTTGTGAAAGTAATAATAACAGATTTGGATAATTGGTAATAAAAGTATTTAAATAACTATAAATATAAAATATTATTAGATTTACTTAACCAAAATTTATCAATAAGAGGAAGCAAATCCAAATTTGATAAATTTTGGGCAGATACGTTTTCAGTAAGTATAAATACCATTTCTGACGTAAGATTAAATAAGACATGGAAAGACATAATAGTATGACTAAAATAGCATTTACTTCGGATATTCATTTGGAATTTGGACCAATGAATCTTGTAAATCAAGACAATGCCGATATATTACTTTTACTAGGTGATATCAGTACCCCACATTATTGGAATAAAAACCATAATGGATCTGTTCGCAAAATGAAAGGTCAGCAAATAGAATTCTTTAACAAAGTTTCCGAGCAGTTTCCTAGAGTATTTTACATTCCAGGAAACCACGAAAGTTATTCGGGATCCTATGAGTTAACTGAGATTATCCTTAAAACTGAACTTGCTCATCTGAAAAATATTACTGTAAATTCTCATATATTTTATGAAGAAGAAAAGTTTGCCTTAATATTAAATACTTTGTGGACTGATTTTGATAACGGAAATCCAATTTCCTTTATTAATGCAAATATGGGTATGAATGATTTTCGCTTAATTACTAAAAACGATAAAACTTTTAAGGCTGAGGATGCATTTAACCTACATAAAAAGGCTTTAGCTGATATTGAAAGAGACGCCAATAAAATTAATAATAAAACCTTAATTATTGGTACTCACCACTTACCTAGTCATGCTTCAATATCTCTTGGATTTAGAGATAGTAGATTAAACGGAGCTTACGCTTCTAGTTTAGAATGGTTGATGGAGAAATATAACCCCAAATACTGGTTAAGCGGTCATTCTCATGTACCTGTTGATATGATGATAGGTAATACTAGATTATTAAGAAAGCCTAGAGGATATTTACATCATGAAAATTCTTTAGAAAAAGATGCTAAATACAAATATGGTCTTATTGAAGTATGAAAATATTTAAAATAGATGGAGAAGAAATCGGAACTCCCAGCCCAAAAAGCTGGGAGCGACGATATTTAGAGTTAAAACTAGAATACGATAGACTAAAAAAGAAATACGATAAGTTAGCTCTTGATGAAAGTTGGAGAACTAACCCAGATAGAATGGGAAAATAAATGGGAACTTTAATATTAGATAACCCTAAGTATGGTGTAATAACTCATTATAATGTAACTAAAGAAGAGTTGCAGGAGATAAATATATTATTTGTTGCTCAATGTAATTTTGCAATATATATTGGGGAAGATAAAGAAACAATTATTTTGCAACGTAGAGAAGGACCTACTGATTATGTTATAAAACATGGTATACCTAATACCTACGTTATGACACCTGAAGGAGAGCCTGACTTAGATATTGATAAAATAATTAAAACAGACAGAACAAGAATAATTGAAGAGACTGTAATCAATACTATGATAGTATAGAGGAAGAGATAAATGAGACCTGATTTCGACAAAGTATTATGTGAGAGGCCTAGACGTGGGGGTAATATTACTCAACGCCGTCGTGAAGATAACCCTAAAAAACAAGAACTACTCCTTTCTAAGGAGGGTATGCGACGCCCACACATACGTCACTGGAATGGTAAAGAACTAAATGAGTTTTTAGCTCCTTTGTTTCGTTACTTACAAAGTAAGGTGGGTAAACCTTGGAATGATACTTATTCCGAAATCAGAACAATGATGGGTAAAAATCCCAACGCAGTACAAGGTCATATCCTACAACATATTTATGGTTGGGGTGGGGTAGAGTTACACACAGTAACTAAAGGTAATAAAGTATTTAATTACCCGCCTCATTCAAATGAATTAAATAATGGTCAGCTTTATGTAGACGATAATGGTATTCTACGTAAATACCACAGCAAAATAAAAAAGAAAAATTACAAACAACGTCAGGAGGACAAATGGATGGAAACCGCACGTCACCTACCTAATGGAAATCAAGCACGTAAAATAAACGGGCTTTGGTTTGAGATTATTCTGTCTCCTATTTTAGAGCATCATATCCTAACTAGCTGGAGTGATATTAACAAATACACAAGACAGCGCTACCCTACCTATACTGTTGTGGCAATAGATGTACTTGGTACTCGCGGGGAAGTAAAAGACTTTGTCCAGAAGTACAAATCAAGTGTATATGCTTCTTCTAAGAAAGCACTGAACTCTAAAGAGTTAAAGGAATATGGATTAACAAATGATTGAGTACACGTTAATAGCTAGTAGTAAAAATAATGAATTAAGTAATTCAGTAAATAAATTATTAAAAGAAGGGTGGAAATTATATGGTACCCCTTTTCTTGCTAAGTATTCTTTTGCTCAAGCTTTAACTAAGGAATTACAAACAAAAAACCCAATACCGGCAGAGCAAGACACAGGTGGAATTAGTAATGACAGAAGATGAGTTGAAAGAGTTTGTAGATAACTACAACACTCTTATTGATAAAGCGGTTAATTACTTGAGAGATAATAAGTGGTTAGACAAAGTTGATAGGTATGTGTCTATTAAAATTGTTAAAACAGATTCTAATGGAGTATGGTTTGAGTTATTCCATACGATGATTAATAGGATAGAAGAAACGGAGTTTCTTAGTTGGGGTGAGATTAATAATCTAGAATAAGACTTGCTTAGCAGGTCTTTTTTTGGTATAATAAGAGAATGAGAGAATCAAATCAAGATTGGTATGATGTAATGAACGCCCAAAAAGAACTCGTTTCTATTGAGCATACACTAAAACAAGTCGTATGTGTTAAGGGATGATTTGGATAGGGATAGCAATATTAGCTATGTACATAGTCGTATTAGGCTTTGGTATAGCTTTTATTGTATCCTTATATAGAGAAAGAAATAAATGACTTATAATTTATATTATATACACCCATTTTATGGCAACAAACTGCTTAAAGCTGAATTTAAGAGTAAAAGAGGTTTAATTAAAGAATGGCTCAATCCAGTTAATGCAGACTACCAGTTGATCGCAACAGAAGAAAAAGTAATTAGTAATCTACCTACCCGTCCTCGAAATATTTTTTTGACAACCCAAGAATAATTTGCTATAATATATTATGTTTAGAAAAGAATTTATATTGGATAGTGCTACTAAGTTAACTTTAGAGCACTCAAAAGTTGGTTGGACCTACTTAGTTCATAATCAGCCTGTTAGCTATGGTAATCAGGCTTTAGCAGATGCCCAATTATGGGTTAACAACTTTGCTATTAGATACCCAGGCTACGCAGCTAAGATGCAAGGCCACTACGACAATTTCGTAGGAGAATCTTATCTCTAACAAATACTGTAGATGTGGAGAAATAATTGAGCCTGAACGGCTTGCAATTGGAAAATTTGTTTGTTTAGACTGTGGAGAACTTCGAGCTAAACAAACCACAAGATGCCTAGTTCCGCTACATAAAAGTAATTATACTGTTATCACCAATCGTGAAGATTTAAAAAGGTTAAACCCAAAATATACATAAATGTTTCGTTGTCCTTACTGTTTTAAATGTACAGATTATAAAGGTCATCCATTAAAAAGTTGGAAGTCCGTAAGATCACACACTAATAAGTGTAAAATGAACGATAAGTCGTTTATGATATGTGAATATTATGGCCCTATATCCTATACAGAATTAAATAAATATGAAAGTATTCAATGTTTTAAACGAGATTATCCTAACTTATCTTTTACTGATTCTCATTGGTGTAACATCAGAAGATCAAAACAAAGCAATATAGGTACTCATTTTAAAAAATGGGATAAAGACTCTATCATAAAAGCCATTAAGAAATTCAGTAATATTAATAATAGAACACCAACTACCATTGATTTTACAAACAATCCTATATATCCTAGTTATAATACTGTAGTTGATTATTTTGGTTATTGGAACGTCGCACTTACAACAGCTGGATTAAAATTAAATGATAAAACTAACGTAGGCATAAAGACTAAAGCTAAGGATGGAATTACTTATAGAAGTAAAGTAGAAGCATTATTTGTTGATAAATTTTTATTTGAGAAAGAAGAGTATGAGTACGAGAAGCCCTATGGCAATGGATGGTTATTTGATTTTTATCTACCAAAATATAATTTATATATAGAAATTGATGGGTGTTTTACAGATGAAATTAGTAATTATAGAACAAAAATGAATAAGAAAATTCAGTATTGTAATACTAATAAGCTAGACTTAATAGTTATTAAATATACTGAATTATATAAAGATAATTTTGATTTTGACTTTTTAGTAAAATCAAAATTAAATCGCTTATAAAAGGATGAAAAATGAGATTAATAAAAAAGACCTTAAAAGGACTTAAAATTTTAGGTAAAAAGTACCACGAAAGTAGAAAGAAACAAGCTGATCAACATTTAGCTTTATATCTAAAAAACCACGGTGACGTCGAGAGATATTTAGACGTTAATAAAACAAACGCATTACACTATACAAGGTAAATGGAAGAAATACACTTCAAACAATCAGTGCAGAAATATGTTAAAGTCTCACAAGAAGCTTTAAAAGATTTCTGCCCTGAATTTTACTATGTTAAACCATATGTAAAAACTAGCACTAATATTAAACGTAGTACCTGCTATGGTGGTATGTACAAATCGGGACCTGGTATTAGTATTGCTTACAGCTGTATTAATAGATGGTGGCTACAACAAAGAGTCCATGATAACTATGTTTTATTTAAAGAATATAGTCATATGGCTAAAGACCCAATTATTGGTTCTGCTTTTGTAACTACTAAAGAACAATTAATAGCGCTAATTACAGGACATGAAATGTCTCACGCTTGTCAATCCTATATAGAGTTAAGGGATAAGATACGTGATAGGGCACATGGTCCGTTATTTCAAAAAATATATAACAAGGTTAGGTTAGTAATAAATAAGGGATTACCTGATCAAATAGAAGCCCAAGTGGGTTACAACAAATTCCTTAAATCAATTAAACAAAGAGAGTGGAAATAATGAGTGAAAAAGTAAATGTGTTAATACTATCTGCTAACGTAGGATTACATCAAGAGAAAGAACAAGAAGTAGTTCTTCTACTAGAGATTATAGATAGTGCAAAAGCCAAAGAACCTAAAGTGGTAGGCATCTCTATTGAAAGGGAGTTACTAGGTTGTATGATACAAGCCTTGGTGCTAACATTTCAAATGCCTTCCCTTCAGCATATTAAATCTATCCCTGCTATTTTAGAGGTAGATGGAGAAGATTGGAAAGTAACTAACTTCATAGACCCAACTAAGGTATTTAATGGTAAAGAGCTTCGTGAACAGATTCTATCTAGCGCTCCTGCTAACGTTTCTGACGCTACCTTTACAAGCGCAAACTAAAGAAGAAGAGTGTCTAGCGAAAGCTATTTATCACGAAACTTTTCAGCAAAACAATGAGCAGAGTAGACAAGCAGTAGCTTGGGTATTATTAAATAGACGGAATACAGAAGGTTGGCCTTATACTATATGTGGTAACATATATAAGAAAGGTCAGTTCCCATGGTTAAAAAGATCTATTATAGATATGGATTATTATATGGTATCATTAGGTACTGCTGTACATATGTTAAACTTTGGTGAGGTTATTGACCCTACCAAAGGTGCTTTGTTTTTTGCTTCCAGATTAGATGGTTGGTTTACGTCTATGATTCGACGAAGAAAATTGATTGAGACACATAGAGAAGGTGGACATAGGTTCTACTTTTGGAAATCTGGAAAGAAACATTATGAGTGATATTAATACTATAATTTTTAAATACAAAGACTATATTGCTTGTAATAGCAAAACTTTTGAGTTTATAAAAGATTGTGAAATAGATAGCTATGTTAATTATGATGCTCAAAAAGTAGATTTTCTATTTAAAAAGTTTTTTGCTACTAGGGAGGCTACTCTACGAAGTGCTTATGAATATCCTAATAGTTTCTGGCAACAATTTAAAAAAGATTATATGCCTGCCTGGTTTGTTAAAAAATTTCCTATCAAAACTAATACTAGGACTGTGAGTTTTCTGGCTACAGAGGTATTTCCGGATATTCCTTATAATAAGCACCCTAATATGCAAGTTAGATTTTATGGGCCGTTGGAGACTTTAGGTGGAAATAAATAATAAACTACTTTTCACAAAAATACCAGAGGAAACGTTGTTTGGTAAAACAACTATAGTAGAGTACGCAAAAGTATCTGATGATTTAATATCTACTATGATTCGTCTTAAAGGTATTGGACTGGCTGCTAATCAAGTTGGTTTATGTTATCGAGCATTCGCTATTATGCTTAATAATACACCAGAAGTAATGTTTAATCCAGAAATTACTGAAAAAGTACGAGGATTAACTATTAATGAAGAGGGCTGCTTATCCTACCCCGGTATAAAATTACTAAAAGCTAGAATACCGAAAATAACTGTTGTATGGAGAGACCATGCAGGGCTTTTTTATGAAGAACAACTAGAAGGAACAGAAGCTATCTGTTTCCAGCATGAACTATCACATCTTAACGGTGTTGATTGGGAAAAAGACTAAAAGCTCTTTCAGGCTTGATCACCTGTTAACAGTGCCTTATCACTGAGAGCTATTTATCTATAAGGAGATACAAAATGAATACTGACTATAAATGTCCGTACTGTGAAAAAACTCACTACTCTGCTAAGAAACAGAGATTTAATAATTGGAAAGCTATAAGAGCTCACGCTAAAACTTGTACTAAAAATAGTAACTCGTATATGATATGTGAATACTATGGACCTATAAGCTTAGATGTATTAAATAGATATGACAATACTCAAAATTTTAGAAAAGATTATCCTAATATAAGCTTTAATTTATCTTCACAATGGCAATCACTGCGTAAATCGGGCAAAACAGAAATTAAAACAATATATAAAGACTGGGATGCATTGTCTATTATAAACAGTATAAAAGAGTTCCATACTATTAACAATAGAATACCACAATCTAGGGAGTTTATTGGTGATACAAATTATCCAAGCTATACTACAGTTATTAGACATTTTGACTCTTGGAATTTAGCTATAGAAGCCTCTGGGTTTATAGCTAATTATGATAATGGGTTTGGGGTAAGAACTGTTGCACTAGATGGGATATTATACAGATCTAAGATGGAAGCTTATTTTGTAGATAAGTATCTATACAACATCCATAAATATGAGTACGAAAAACCTTATGGTAATGGGTGGTTCTACGATTTTTACTTACCTGATAAAGACTTATATATAGAGTTAACAGCAGGAATAAAACCAGAAAGAATTAAAGAAAAAATAATTTTTAACGAAACAAATAATAGAAACTTTTTAGTATTTTACCCAAAAGATATCTATAATAATTTAACTTTAGAAAGAACGAAATGAACACAGAAACAAACGAATTACTAAATCCTAGCTTTCGGAAGGGGTGGGCAGGTAACATGCAAATTTGTTACCCAAATCATTACGATAGGGAACGTACTGCCCCACACAAAAACTATAAACCATACTTGTCCTCTATCTATAGAGCAGGACGATATGTAGCCTGCAGAGGAGATCTTATGCAAGCATTAAATGACTTATTACCTAAACCGAAAAAGAAAATAGCCGTCCAAGGTAGTGCAGAGTAAGAAGAACAGGCCTTGACAACAGGGCCTGTTTTTTGTTATAATAGTAGAATGAGAAAATTAGAAGATCTTCGTTTGAAGTATGCATTTGTCGATTTAGCTGATATGCTAAGTCATTTTGCTGGAGTAATGGAACAGCTAGATAAGGTAGAGTTTAAAACACACTCCTATGCCTCTAATGTAGATGATAGGGGTATTGAAGTATTTACTCTCACTTATAGTGGGGGCGGGAGTTTGAACACCGATTATTTTTCCTTTACATGGGAAGAGTTTGAAGAAGTAATTAAGAGAGTAGTATGAAATTAACAATAGACCAACTTAAAGTTCTTGTAATGAAGTCATTCCAAGAAATGGAAAGCCTACCAGGATTTGAAGAGTATTGGGTCAACACTCCACCAATCGCAAGGGAAGAAGTTACAGATCAACTTGTGTGTTTTTGGGCAGATATGTTAGAGGTAGATTAATGGATTACTTAATTCGCAAACTAAATAATAAAGAATATCAGATTGCAAAATTTGAAGATTCTAAAGAGCCTACAGAAATTTACACAGTCACAGAGAACCTATCTAACGGTTATTTTCATTGTGATTGTTTTGGTTTTAAACGCAATCAAACACAAGACCATAAGCATGTAATTATGGCTATGTATCATAAGGAGCATGGTTATAACTACTTTTCAGATAATCTAGTTGGTGAGAAGATTGAACTATGAACATATTTGTTCTTGATAAAGATCCCACCTTAGCTGCTCAGTACCATTGTGACAAACACGTTGTTAAGATGGTACTAGAGTCAGCTCAAATGTTAAGTGCTACACACACCCTATTGGATGGAGAGCAAGACGGTCTATATAAATTAACTCATGCAAATCATCCTTGTACTAAATGGGTGCGAGAAAGCAATAATAATTATAACTGGATGTACGCATTATTCAGTGCGTTATGTGCTGAGTATACTTTTAGGTATGGCAAGACTCATTTGTGTCAGACTAAATTTCTAAATAAGTTTATGAGTCCTCCTAAGAACATTTCTATCGGTTATAAGACTATACAACCAAAGGCAATGCCTGTAGAGTTTCAAGTATCAGATGTAGTGCAGTCTTATCGTAATTATTATAAGGGCGCAAAAGCCGATATAGCTAAGTGGAAAGTAAGAGAAGCACCGGAGTGGTTTAAAAATGACTAAAGAAGAAGTAGAAAGCACTAATTATTTCCAGCAATGCGATGATAGGATTGATAAAACTTTATCTAACTATTATTATATGTTTTTACAGTACTGGGTTATACATAATGTAAACAACTGGGAAATTTATGATAAATTTGTCTTTCACTTTAAAGACAACGAGCTAGATAGAGTGGAACTAGTTAAATTAGGTTCCATCATTCTATGTATAGAGCGAGAAGCCTGGCTGAACTCAGCTAACGATTTAGATGATAGATTTGCCTCTTCTACTAATAGTGAGTATGCAGAAGAATTTAGGCACAACGAAGAAAAGTTCTGCTCTAAAATTATACACCACTGGTCTTATATCCCACTCTCTGACCAAGAGTTTGTTATCGGCGTTATCAAGGAATCACTCTATAAATGAATTTAACTTATAAATATGATTTAATTCTTCAAACACAAGAACCTACAGAGTGGTTAGAGAAAAAAGCAGATGAGATTTGTGTTTATTCTAAAGAACTACCAATAAAGACTATTAGGCTAAAGTTTAACACTTTTTGCCTAAATAGTGCAGCCTTTCAAGAAGTACTACAAAAGATTGACGAAGTTTTTACTGTTTATACTCTTGTAGTAGTAGGAGAACATATGGGTCATATTGAAGTATACAAAAAAGGTATGCCAGCAGAAGTTAAAGGAACTTTAACTATTAACGGCCAAGAGTATAAAGATTTATGGAATGAGATTTTCGATGACTAATTTATACTATGAGAGCCATATTACTATCGACCCTGTATACTATGAAGATTTAGAGGAATTTAAAAGATTAGCAGCTAAATATAATTTTAGGGTAGCTGAACTCTTAATGAGCAAAGGCGGAGAAAAAGGAGTTCCTTCTACACAAGATTCTTTTTGCACCTCTAGAAGTAAAGACTATACTAAAATCACTAACGATACTATTGCTATGGTCGCGGCTTTACAGCAAGTCGGCTTTCATGTTCGTAGATATAAGATTGAAGATACGTTAGTTGATAGTAAAATTGAAGATAGGTTTGGGTTACTATGAGACGTAGAGAAGCAGAAGTTGTAGTTAATGATATTCTAAATGAATTAAAACTTAGATCACCTTCATTTGATGCTTGGTATGCTGAGTTGGTAGAGAATTTTGATGATGGTCATTTAAAGACTGACTTAGTTAAAATTGTGATGGATGAAGTATGAGAAAATTAAGAATAGTCGCTTATATAGATGTAGACGATCTTGATAATAAAACTCGTCTCGATTTAGCTAACGATATGCAATGCTCCGTGGACGAAATTCCTTCAGTAAAAGATACCTCTGCTTGGGAGGCTGCAGTAGTTCTGGGCGGTATAGTAGGTGAACCTATAAATACTATGTTGTTTGAGGGTACTGATACGTATGTTAAATATGATAGTATAGATATTGTATCAGCGGAGTGGGTAAAATGAGTAATGGTTGGTACGGATTTGATTTAGATGGTACTATTGCTAATGATAGCAATTTAGGTACCTTCTCCCCTTATATTATTGGTCCGCCAATTAAACCTATGGTTGATATGATTAAATCATTTTTAGCAGAGGGTAAGACGTGTAAAATTTTTACTGCTAGAGTCCATTTACATGACCCCATTAAGAAGCAGCAAATGGTTAACCGCATCCAAGACTATTTAGAAAAGGAATGTGGTTTACCTAGGTTAGAAGTAACCAATATTAAGACAACAAGTATGAAGGCTTTGTATGATGATAGGGCTTTTCACGTAGTCAGAAACACAGGAGTAGTAGTAAGACCATGAATATTGATTGGGATAAGCCATTACAATTAGTTAATAGTAGTGTTTGGCATGTACTTGCGGTAGAAAAATTAGATAATCGTGCCGGTATGCATGTAGTGATTATCATACATGATTCAGGGGACATAAAAAAAATAGGAGTTAATTCAACTACAGGCGATCCACCTGGGTGGAATAAGCCTAAGCATTTTTTAAAAAACGCACCAGAGGAAGAATGGGTAATAACAGCTAAGTACAAAACAACCTTTAAATCCCGAGAGGAAGCCGAAGAATCTGTTAGTTCTTTTCTTGCAAAAGATAATTGGGTTATTGAATGCGTAAAGAAGCAAACTGTATGAGTTACTCTATCTATAAATACCCTCTGAGAATAAGTCAATTTTTACCCCAAGAAACAAAGATTTTAAAATTTGGTTTACAAAATGATAGTATAGTTTTTTGGGCACTAGTTCCTCTTACTGACTCAAAAGGAGAGAAAGAGTTTAGATTCCAAACTTTTGGTACCGGATGGAGTATCCCAACGGAAAAATATATATACGTAGACACAGTACAAGAACCTGAGGGACTTGTTTGGCATATTTTTCAGGAAAAAGATGCGTAAAGAAGTAAGGGATTATTGGCTGATAGGTATTAAGTCTAATACGTATAAGAAAGGTAAATCTTTTCTTAGAACTCCAGAAGATACTTATTGTTTTTTAGGTATTTTGGCTGACTTATCTGTTATATATGGTGGAGTGACTAGGACTTTAGATAAAACTTCATATCTATATGATGGGTATAGAGAAAGCTTACCACCCAAAACCGTGGAGTGGGCAGGATTAAAGAATACTAATGGGTATACGCCATATATTGGTAAAAGTTTTACTATGATGAATGACCAAGACGTATCCTGGTCGACCATGCAAAAGTATGTTGAAAAGTATTGGGAACAAATATGAAGTATTTATTAGAAGATATATGGCTTTCTGCGTCAGCTAGAGTATATTTAGGTTACAGACCTAAGTGGTTTTGGTTGATGCTAGAAAGGCTAGGAGATAAAATGTTTAATTTTAAAAGGAGTGATGAAAATGAGTGAAATGTTAAAAGTGTTAAAAGATTTATGGGACTATTCATCTAAAGTAGATGTAGCAGCCCTAGCAGTAATTATTGTAGCCAGCTTACTAGATTATAGCTCTATAACTGGGGTTGTAGCTTTAGGTACGTTTGTATACCACATTTACCTAGCGTATAACAATGTCAGTAAGAGCGGAAATTAAAGAATTATCTATTCCCAATGATTCATTGGGTATGTTAGATATGCTTCTAGATATAGAAGATGAATACGACATCGTAATTACAGATGCCGATGCTGCGAGTATCACAAACTTAGATGACCTCGCAGATATTGTTGAAAGGAAAATAAATGAAAAAGAATCCACAAATGTATAAGGATTGTCTAGATCTAGCTGCTACATTATTCTTACAGAGTGAGTTAAATAAAAATTACCATCCAAGTGATAGTATAGCCACAATAGTAACTCAAATAGCCGATGTATTGTATGAAGCCTATGACAAAAAAGATTAAAGAAGATCTAGAAGATTTCGTACTTCCCACAGATTCATTAGAAGTAATGGAAGCTGTAATGGAGTTTGAAGATGAATACGACATTGTTATTACAGCAAATGAGATTGCTACACTTAAGTCTAAAGACGATTTAATTGCTTTGCTTGATAAAAAAGTACTTGACAAATAAGCGCAAATCTGCTATAATATAAGTATGATGAAAGAACTTAACAAAGCAAGGCTATTTGCAATTGAACGACATAAGGACCAATTATATGCTGGTAAGCCTTATGTCTTTCATTTAACTCAGGTAGTACAAGTTTTACAAGAATTTGGCTACACAGACTTAAATTTACTTCAAGCTGGTTACCTCCACGATACCCTAGAAGATACTAAAACTAACTACTGGGAGCTACATGAAAAGTTTGGAGAGCCTGTAGCCGCATTAGTTACTGCTGTAACTGGTGTAGGAGATTCTCGTAATGATAGAACTCATGACACTATTGAGAAGTTATCTGGTCATTTAGCTGCTATTCCACTAAAGATGGCAGACCGACTAGCTAACATGCGTTTTTCTTCGAAAAACAGCCGGAAGCATATTAACAATTACGTTATGGAGTTACCAAAATATAAAAAGTTATTTGTATTTTGCAACAAGGAGATGTACGATGAGATGGCAAAATTTAAACATGTCATGGAGTAAATATTTCTTAGTGGGTATGCTGCTAAGTGTTCCTGCATGGTCTCAAGAAGTTAAATTACAGGGGGCTGGACCTCTACAGAAAGCTAGCCCACTTCAAGATGCTGGTCCTTTACAAAGGGCTGGTCCTTTACAAAGGGCGGGGCCACTACAAAGCGCCGCACCTGTGCAAGCCGTGGGCCCCCCATTAGTTGTTGACTCGTTAGGAATTCCTTTGCCTTTAAATGAAGGATTTCAAGAATTACCTGAGTATACTATTACCTTAGAAGAGCTATTTGCTATGTTTCCTGAACTTAGTCAAGAGTTAAGGGCTATGTTAACTGCTTCTTTAACTACTACTAATTCTACTGATGTTACTAGTTCTCCAACACCTTCTTCACGTAATTCTCCTACTAGCATAAGTAGTCCTCCTCCTTATATCTCATATTCACCGAGTGTTCTACCTCCGCCTGTTTATAATCCCACAGACGTAGTCAGTAGAACTTAAATAAAATAACACTTACTAAGAATAAACCTGATTGCAATTTAAAGTTGCTTTCAGGTTATTTTTTTGTTATAATGGTTTTATGAATTTAAAAAAAGCGCGAGAGATACTTGAGCAAGATAATATTTATGATTATAAAAAGCCACTCTCTAAAGTAGAGCGATTAGTAATCTTTGAAGCTGTCGCTAAAAGAGTTGGCCGTCATATTGATTTTTATGCGGGACATGATTTATTATATATTGGTGAATTTGAATGGCTTACAAAGGCTATGTTCGAAGAAGAATTTATGCTGTTAGTTAAGTCTGGATGTTTTTATGACGAAGAGCAAGATGGTTGGGCAATGTACACATGACTATTTTTAAACATAAACAGAATGGACAGTTATATCTAATCTACCAGAATACTGGTAGAAATTATGGTTACTTAACGGCTGAGCTATATAAGAATTACGGTATGTTTGGTACTATGCAACCAAGTGGTTATAATGTCTTATATGGTGTGAATTTAGATACTTTTAGTGTTGTAGGCGAAAGATAATGAATAGTGCACTGCCCGTAAAATTACGAGTCGAAATAATTAATGAAAAGATAGATTCTCTTAAAGAAGATTTTGCTAACTTTATTAAGGATAAGAGCTTCCCCCTAGAAGAGAGGTGGAGCGTGTTCCTTAAAGCAAATAATGCTTTGAGTAATTTTGAGCCTTTTATTCAACATTTAGATACCGTTGAGACACTTGGTTTTCATGATAATGGCGCTAGAGGGGATGTTACTGCTGAATGCGTAATAGATAGATTTATTAATTACTATGAGCTAGAGAGAGAACAAGACGGAGACTATTCTGCGCGCACTGACGCTGAATGGAAAATGATCGAAGAAAAAGCTAATACAATTAAAGAAGAGCTACTGGAAAAGAATCTTAAAGGCTGGCTAATTGACTGGTAATATGAATACTATAATTTTAAAAGAAAAGATAGAAAGCTATCTACAAACTAATAATGTGGCACAGTGTCACGAATTAGCAGAGAGTATAGTTACTATTGTAATAAGGCAAATAAAGTTAGAAGAAAAAACTGCCAGAGAAGCTTCAGCAGAGTTTGACCGAGACCGCTATGCAGACAGCAATGAGGGATGGACTTCTAAAGTATTTACTACTTGGAATGGATGGACTTCTGGATGATTACACTAATTAGCTTACTACTGTTTAAACACTTCGTAGTAGATTTTCCCTTACAATTTCCTAGACATTACCTTAATAAAGGGACCTATGGAGATATACGTGGACTAGAACACTCTTTGTGGCACGGTTTCGCTACCTTCTGGATTTTAGTATTTTTCACTACGTTTTGGCTTGCTGCGGTAATAGCTATTCTAGAAATAGTAGCTCATTATCATATTGATTGGGCTAAGATGAACTTGAATAAGTACTATAATTTAGGCCCCTTGACTTCGGAGAGGTTTTGGTGGCTGTTGGGATTTGATCAGCTACTACACAACGTTTGCTACATTGCTATTGTTTGGGTTGTATTATGAAAGATATTGTTATTTGGATTATTTTAGCAGTTGTAATTGTAGGACCACTTATTTACAGGCAGTACAATATAGTATCTGATTGTCTAGCACAAGGTGGTACTATTGTCAAAACTGTTGAATTTATTGCCCGTTATATTTGTATTAAAAACGGATTTGAGGAAATTAAATTATGATTTGGGCAGCAATTTTAGTCGGACTTTTAATTTGGTTGTACACGCGATGAGTAATAACGATTATAAAAAAGGACAAGCAGATTATTACGATGGAAAAGAGTACAATGACACCCCTAAGGGTGTTTCTACAGTACAATGGCAAGCTGGATGGTACGCTGAGTCAGAGTATGAAGCCGAGAGGGCGGAGTATTCTGCCGTATGCAACATACTATCTAAAATAGGATTAGATTATGAAGAGGTTCAACTATTAATAAGGCATTTTAGATGAAATATAACAATAACTTTAATGTTAGAGATGCATACAAAGAGTTAGAAGTATCTGACATTATATCCCATAGAACTCATAAAGATTTCGCGGTGGCTACCTTTAATCTCAAAGGAGACCTAAATCTAGGCTCTATTATGCGTACAGCGGAAATCACAGGAGCTAAGGATTTCTTTATCTTAGGGCACCGACAGTGGGACAGACGTTCTGCTGTAGGTGTTCAAAATTATTTGAACGTCGAGAAGCACGATGAATGTGTTGATTGGAAATCAACCGAGAGTTTGCTTATTGATAAAAGATACTCCCCCATTGTTGTCGAACATGGAGGCTTAGTTTTATCTGAGTGGATTTCTTTTGTGACTCAAAATCATTATATAGAAGGTTTGCCTCCATGTTTCATTTTCGGGCCTGAAGATACAGGATTTGAACCAGAATGGCCAGCCCATATCACCCTAGAGCAAACAGGAGTTTCGCGTAGCTATAATGTTAGTGCGGCTGCTGCAATTGTTTTATACAATTGGAGTTTTAATAAATGATTTTCGCCTGGCTAAGAGAAACAGAAATTTCTAAAAAACTAAAGGAAAATATCGCACAAGAAAATACAGCTAAATACATAAAAATGTATGATGATACGCGAGAATTAAAAAAGAATATTATACAAGCTATTACAGAACTAGAAGCTACTTATTTAGTTATTGAAGATAAAAATTTAATAAGTACTTGGTCTAAATATCAAATAGAACTACTTAGATGGTCTAAATCTTTAGGGTTTGATATTGACTGGGAATATAGGTATAACCCTCCCCCAACAAAATTGACATTAAGATTCAATGTGCTCCAATACTTTAAAAGATAAACTTATTACTAATGAGCTAATGGCGCAACAAAAGAAAGCTGTAGACGATGTTAGAGAAATATTAAAGGCTCTTAATGAGTGCGATACTAAATGGTATAACGCCTTAGGAGAGATAACTAAAAGAATTCTAGAAGAGGATGGTTATCCTATAGTTGTGTGTGAATCTTTTAGCTCTAGCTCTATCAGAGACTTATTTTTAAAACAATATAAAAGACAAGTTAAAGAGTGGGCGGATAAAAATAACTTAAAAATAGTACTAAACCCTGACCTCTGCGATTCTGTAGAATTAGTGGTTTTTGTAAAAAAGAAGAAATGGTATGAGGTTTGGAAATGAAAAAGATTAATACATATAGACTAACTAAAGAAGAAATACTAAAGGCTATTGCTGATTATATGGAAATGTATCACCCTGATGATTGTGGGTGGCATACTATCGAAATAGTCACAACCAACAAAGGCGTTTACTTAGATTATCTAACATCAGAGGAGGACTTCTAAATGAAAACCGAAATCACATTAAACAAGTAAGAAATGGTCAAACAACACCTTAAACTTAAAGGATTTAAAATAGCAGAACCTGTGGATCAACGAGATACTTCAAACTACGTAATCACAATGAATTCTGATAATATTAAGATAACAATAGGAAATTAAGTAATGCCAATTACAGAGATGATGAAACCAATTACAGACCGCATTGATAAGCTAGAAGAAGCTTATGTGGTACTAAGTAATAATCACGTGAGCCTAAGAGATATTGTAGCTCGTAAATCTAGAGATCAAACAATAATCAACTGGTTACTAATCATGTGGCCAGCAATCCTTATAGTAATCTCAAAATGGCTATTCTAATAATACTTTATATTTTAGTAGGTATTCTAACCTACTTACTTTTCACTAAATACAAGTGGGTAGAAGATAAGGATGCCTTGATTATCGTGTCTATGGCTTGGCCTTCCCTAGTATTACTAGTGCTGGGTGGGGCTATTTATGCTATCGCTAAACTAATCTATACTAAATGCTTCTAGAATTATTACTATTAGCCGCAGCTCCCCAGTGTATTCCTAGGTACCAATTACCCCCAGAAGTCACAGAGGAGCACATAATGTTCGATAAAGAAGGAGACCGTTGGGTTATTATCATAAACAAAGGTACAGGTCTTCAGACACTAGGCTACATTACAACAAAAGAACAATTCTGCCCAGTAGCAGAAGGCAAACCGAAAGCTAGAAAACTATAATGGAAAAAGTTCTAAAGTCTTAACATTCTTAACTAAGTGCATATTCCTTTTCTGGTTGGAAATCAGAAATTACTCGGGCTATAGCAAAATCTCAAAAGGTTTCAGAGGAAGAAGCTAACAAATTAATTCAGGAAGGTATATATGAGTACTATAGGAGAAGTGTGGAGAAAACAACAACCACCAAAATCAATTGATTGGTATACTGATACACTAAACAATATACGTGCATTTGTATTAAGTGACCCAACCGCTCAAAGCATAAATATAAATATGCCTGGCAAATATCAAACTAAAGAGCACACAGATAAGCTTAAAGAAATTTTAGCTAAGGAAGAGTTAGGTTGCCATATAACTGATTCTTTTTATGTAGTTTATGTTTTTCCGCTATGAAAACTTACTGGCTACACTTAAGACACTTAGACATGCAAGTAAGACAAAAGAAATTTGACAAATGGATAGAAAATGCACCTGCCCTTTTGAAGAAAGCAATTTCAAAAAATCCGCATTCTAATAGGGTAAATATTCCCTACCCAGACTCTCTATATCTACTAGACTTTGACAAACAACTATCTCAGTTTGCAAAATCAGTAGGTCTAGAATTTAACTTTATCACAATAGGTTATTCAGGATTATTTGCTACACGATACGCAGCGTCTTTTAGGCTACCAAGATAAATTTCTATTAGTTTGCCTTCTCAAAAACCCCAAAGTACTATGCATCATTCTCTAAGGGTAAATAAAAAGTTATGAAAAAGTACCAGTAGGAAATAGAAAATACTTGACAAAAATTGAAACTGTGATATAATCTATGTGTTAGTTTGGTAAAATAGATAATCTCTGAAACGCAAGTTTCCTAGTTTAGCAGTTTTTATGTTACTAACGTCAGCTAACAGTAGTTCTTAGTAATTCAAGTATTTAAGCTTTTTAATTAATTTTATATATTTATACTAGAATTTCTACTTAATCTTTTTTAGATCTCTATTAGAAATCTACTCTCTATATTTTTACTCTCTCTAGAGCTGTAGATTGTTAGTTTTCAGTATATTACTTTCTAGTCATTTTTTGGATTCGATTCAGAGAGATTTTTTGACCCCCTTCTATCTATAGTGGAAAGTAGTAAGATTTGAATGTGTTATTTTGAACGAAGTTCAAAGCGGGGAGTAGCAGAGAGAAACTATAATTATTCTTTAGCATTTTTTGAACGAAGTTCAAAGCGGGGAGTCGAGGGGAGAATCTAGAGAGAGAATTTTAAACGAAGTTTAAAAACCGGGAACACACAGTCACGCAACAAAAAACTTCGTTTTAAAAGGCGTTCAGAAGTTGAGAAAAACTGCAGAATAATGCTCAAATTACCAAAAATAAATTATTTAATTGTTGCTCATTGCATAAAATTGTGCAATAATACATGTAGATGATTTGTTGAAAATTGTCTGTTTTGGATGAATATCAACGGAAGAAGCTGCTCCCATATGTAAAGTAAGAGTAGTGGACGTTGAGAAAAATTTTAAACCGTGCTCTCTACTGAGCTACATAGAGTAATAGAGATCTTAAAGCCCATCTCCCCCATTTGAACGAAGTTCAAAACACCGGAAGCAACGGTGAAAGGCAGAGGCTCTCATACGCTCGTGTCCGTTGAAATAAGCAGCTGGGATTGTTTCCCAGTTGACTTCTAACAAAAATGTGATAGGTAAGATCCTCGAGGTCTTGGAGAATTTCTGTAGTCTCTTCCGATAGTTTAAGCAATGCTTAAACCGAGGGGGGATAGGAAAGCAACTCTCAGCATATGCCAGCATTCCGGATAATTGTAACTTGAAAGCCAGGAATTACATTTCTTGGTGATGAAATCGTACCAGAGATGGGCGACGTAAAGATAGTTTGTGATGTGAAAGCGGCCCGCAGTTGTAAGGCTTATCTAAAAACAGTGATCTCTCGACTTTATCAATCTTAGTTTTTCAAACCACTTAGTGCGAAAAACTTTGGCCTGAATGTATTAGTAGAAATACTTTAAAGCATTCTTGTATCGAACTAGCAACCCAGTGCAGCGACAGATAGTAAGAGGCACAGCTAACCCTAGTTCATAGTTTAAAAGATTACACCGTTCAGGCTGTGATCCTTGAAGATTCAACTTGAAATCCGAGAGAATTAAATGAAGATTTAACTTGAGAGTAGCATGTAATTAAATGAAGATTTAACTTGATCTCTGTTGAATTTTTTGCTATAATAGATTTATAGAGTGAAGAGAGCAGCAAGCGGGTACAATGTTTAAGTCTACTTAAACTATGGGAAGCTAGGTTATCTCGAAAGAAGTAAGGACACATGGCCCACCAGGGACTTCGTCACTTTTCTTTCTACACTCACTGAATTGCACTTGCCTTTTTTGGTAATTGCGTTTTGAAAATTTAAGAAACAACTTGCATAGCGCTGAATTTTGTGTTATAATAGTTTATAG
>ERZ891418.14-NODE-14-length-59958-cov-17.578368_pt1 | contig 59958 bp, 49 predicted proteins | sample MGYA00521236_ERZ891418 | MGnify/ENA primary metagenome ERZ891418 (study PRJEB32303, sample SAMEA104408696) | aquatic metagenome | biome: Brackish water; feature: Chemocline; material: water | place: Baltic Sea | collected 2014-10-18T10:34:00 | depth 100 m ... | reverse complement strand
TGTACTCGATGGTCTTGATGATGGGGATTCTCACCAGTGGAATGCTCGCTTAACTTTGGTTACTTCGCCCGTGAAACTCTGAAGGTTCTAGAATATTGAAATAATTACAAGATTCTAGTTTAGTTCATCTCGTTAAAAACCACCATTAAGTCAGCGAAACAATGCTTTCAAAAGTCCTATTTGAACTATACATGATGACAACTGGCAACTAGGATAGCATCGACCACAGCAGGGTCAGCCAATGTCGAAATATCCCCTAATTTATCAGGTTCACCTTCGGCTACTTTACGCAAGATTCTACGCATTACTTTTCCAGACCTTGTCTTTGGCAATCCAGGAATAATACAGAACCTATCGACCTTGGCATGTGCACCAATCTTGGTCCGAACCAAGCGATTCAAATCCTTGTACAATTCGACTTCATCATCAATACCATTATTCAATATCAAAAATGCCTGAACCCCTTGACCTTTGATATCGTGAGGGAAACCAACAACACCTGCTTCAGCGATGTGTTGGTTCTCAACTAAAATCGCTTCAAACTCTGCTGTGCCCATTCGGTGACCACTTACATTGATGACGTCATCAACTCGCCCAGTTATCCAATAATATCCATTCGAATCTCGCCTACAACCATCACCGGTAAAATACAAGCCGGGAATCGTACCAAAATAGGTCTCAACATAGCGTTCATGGTCACGATAAATGGTTCGGGTTTGACCTGGCCACGATTTTGCTAAACAAAGCAACCCTTCGGCTTCGCCACTCAATAAATTAGCATCTGCATCATATAACTGTGGCTCAATCCCAGGCAAAGGCAAAGTCGCAGAACCACCTATGACAGGGGTTGCACAAGCGATTGGTGAGATACAGATTCCACCGGTTTCGGTTTGCCACCAAGTATCGACAATAGTGCATTGTTTTTTCCCTACGACCTCATGGTACCATTGCCATGCTTCTGGGTTTATCGGTTCCCCAACCGTTCCTAAAACCCGTAGACTCGATAAATCATAATTTGATACAAATTGATCACCACAGGCAGCTAGTGCTCTAATCGCAGTTGGAGCGGTATAAAAAATAGTAAATTTATGGCGCTCGACCATATCCCAATATCGGCCAGCATCTGGGTAAAGTGGAGTTGATTCAAACATAAATGTAGTCGCACCATTTGCCAACGGACCATAGACGATGTAAGAATGACCAGTAATCCATCCAACATCAGCAACACAAGCAAAAACATCGTCTTCTCTTAGGTCGAAGACTGTTCTATGAGTGTATGAGGTATAGGTAATATAACCACCATGTGAGTGAACCTGACCTTTTGGAGTGCCGGTAGAACCAGAGGTATAGAGAATGAATAACGGATGTTCCGCATCGACGATGAGCGCTTCATGTTGTGCGCTTTCATTTTTGACAATATCGTGCCACCAAACATCTATCTCGTCATTCCAATAAATATCACCTCCGGTGTGCTGATAAACGATTACCGATTGAATCGAATTTGATTTTTTAACAGCCTCATCGGTAGTTTTCTTCAATGAGATTGTTTTTCCAGCGCGTTTGCCTTCATCCATTGTTATGACCACCTTTGAACCTGAATCAATAATACGGTCACTAAGAGAATCGGATGAGAATCCACCGAATACAACCGAGTGAATTGCACCAATTCTCGCACAGGCTAACATTGCCACCGCTGCTTCAGGAATCATTCCCATGTAGATGATAACCCTATCACCAGACTTTACTCCCAAACGAGTTAGCGCATTGGAAAAACGGCAGACATCTCGATGTAATTGACGATAGGTGATACGGCGAATATCTTCAGGCTCATCACCTTCCCACAGAATTGCGATTTTGTCACCTCTAGATTGTAGATGTTGATCTAAACAACTGATAGTAGCGTTGAGTTTACCATCACTAAACCAAGTAAAACCATCTTCAATGGCCTCAAAACTGCCTTTCATGCCAACACTTGGCTTGGTTGACCATGCAATCTGCTGATGGGTTATGTCAAGCCAGAACTTATCGTTTTCTTGCAGTGATAAATCATGGATTCGCTGCCAATCTTTGAGATTTTGGATGTAATTTTCACTACCCGCCTTAACCCGTTCTGGTACTGCTATGAGGTTGGACATAGTGTTGCTAACACCTATATTCAAATCAATTCTTCGCATGATGGTTTATTTGCCTTAAAGCAATAATCAATTTCAAATGTCTAATTTGAAATAATTAAACTTGGAGGATTTGTTTAAATGGGATTTCCAAAGTGAAAATTACTTGTCTAACAATTTTGTTATGCTTTGCCTTGCCATTTGACATAGGAATCCGCTCCAATATCACTGAGGTCTAGTAACTGGTGTATATTTTCTTGTCGCATCCTCATTCTTTCAACCAGTCGCAGTCCCTCACGCAGAATCGAACTTTCAGTAGAATTAGTTGATTTAGCAAGTCGAGCCAATAGGGCTGCTTGTTCGTCTGAAAGTCGAATCCGCTTGATTACATCCTTAACCATAACACTAGATTTGGGCACGAGTCCATAAAGTTGTGGGACTGACAAATTGAATGCTGGATGGCGCCGGTTTCGAACAAGCGTTGTTAATCGATTATGTTCGAAATCCAGCCAACAATCTACGATTTTTAGGCGCCGAGAGAGAGATTTGAACTCCCGAGGGACAGGCCCACTCGATTTCCAGTCGAGCGCGATACCAGGCTATGCGATCTCGGCAACATTCATTCCACCTGCCCTTCCGGTTTAACCATCACCCCCAAATATTCTCTTTTCCATTATTGTCAAGCGAAAGAACTCAAAGGTGAACCCCTTAGGGGTTCAATATGAGCGAGGCGGCTGACACTGCAAATCTTGCTGAAATTGCTCATGATGAAATGCCATTTCGGCTAACCGATATGACACTGAAGTTTAGTGTTGCAGAGTTACATCCTATGTTGAATAAAGTAGGATTGAAGATTGATAATATTAGCAAAGAGTTGAAATTTCAGTCAAAACTTGCCCTATTAGAATGGGATAGCAGGCATTGGATTACTCTAGCATTGGGCTTCGTTGCATTCCTATTTGGCTCAATTAGTGGTGAAATATTCGACGGAGGTAATGCTAAATTATCCGGAATTGATGGGATGACTGGCGCTATTAGTGGATTTGCATATTTCCAAATGCTTGTTTCACTAATACTTTGGGTCTGGTTTGCAATACAAGTTTGGAATTTATTTCCGGTTATGAGATCTCATGCAATGACATTGTTATTGATGTGGAATGGTATGTTTCTTGCACAAATTATGTTCCATGTTGACAATAGTAATTTCCCTTTGGGAATCGAATTATCTGAGTTGATGTGGGGCACACTTATTGTTTTGGTCGTCTTATTTTTGTTATCATTTTTCTGGAAAGCCGTTTCAGAAACTCGAGACCTGCATGTTGAAACATACCATGTGCATGAGGATGTACGAGTAATGGAAGCTGAAATGGGTGAACATTCTTTAGCTGGTTGGACGATTATATTTGTCACTTGGTTAATTTTAGTTATTATTTCAACATGGTCTGGAGCACATTATGTCTCAGAAAGAATCGCTGTTGAAGGAGATAGGAATATATTTCTCATATTACACCTCGTCAGTGGTATTTTGATACTTCCGACTTACTTCTGGGTGATTTGGTTCCCTCAAAGAATGCTTGGAGATAATACAAGAGTGCAAACAAAAGCCGCTTTTACAGCTGATGCTGAACTTTCAGGACTTGGAGATGCAATACTGGGAAATAAAAAATCAACATGCCCGGAATGTGAAACTGAGGTTGATGTCGAGCGCTCAAGTTCAGGAGACATCTCAATTCCTTGTCCTAGTCAGGGTTGTCAAGCGACCGGTATTACGGGTATGCCTTGTAGTGATTGTGGAGAAGTTATGCCTACTCGTTTTACTTGCCCAGGTTGTGAAATCAATGCCCCTGCTCTAGACTTTTTACCAGATACGGAGGCTTGGTGATGAATATTAAATCGATAAGAGAAGACTTTCCAACTTTACGGGGAGATGATGTTCCAGCCTACCTTGACAATGCTTGCGTCACATTAAAACCAGATTGTGTAATTGAAGCCATTACCGAATACTACACCAAATATCCTGGTTGTGGTGGTCGTTCTGTTCATAGTTATGGAACTCAAGTTTCGAAGAAAGTTTCTGATTCAAGACGTTCTCTCGCATCATTTATCAATGCACCTTCTGTAAATGAAGTTGTTTTTACTAAAAATGCCACTCAATCACTAAATCAAATTGCTCACGGAATGAAGTGGTCAGAAGGTGATGTAGTATTGACTACTGACCGAGAACACAATTCTAATCTTGTACCATGGTTACAACTAGAACAAGAGCAAGGCATTGACCACCGGGTAGTGCCAAGTAATGCAGACAATACATTTGACTTAGAATCCTTCGAAGAGATTTGCTCCGAGGTTGGAAATAAATTAAAATTAGTATCGATGAGCCATGTGGGTAATCTCGATGGTGTTTCTACCCCGATTAAGGAGATTGCAAAGGTAACACATGATCATGGAGCCCTAATCGCTGTTGATGGTGCTCAATCGCTTCCACACATGAAAGTTGACGTACAAGACTTGGATATTGACTTCATTGCTTTTTCAATTCATAAAATGTGTGGCCCATCTGGTATGGGTGGGTTATGGGGTAAAGCCGAATTACTGGATGATTTGAGACCTATCCAATCAGGTGGACAAACTGTAGTCACATCCAGTTATGATTCATTGCAATGGGCTAAACCACCAGCTCGATTTGAAGGGGGACTAGGTAACTTCTCCGGAATGATAGGCGCAGGTGCTGCAATTGATTACTTGGAGAAAATAGATATGGATGCTGTTCATGAACATGAGGTTAAACTCAACAAGATAATGACTTCAGGGGTTAAGGATTTGAATGGAATAGAAATCATTGGCCCCGAAGATGCAAAATTACGTGGTGGCATCTGTTCCTTATTACTACATGAATTACCCGTTCATGACATAGCCATATTACTTGACGAGGCTGCTGCTGTAATGGTTCGCTCGGGACTACACTGTGTCCATTCATGGTTCAACGATAGAGGGCATACAGATGGCTCTTTACGAGCATCTGCCTACATGTATAACACTGAAGAAGAAGCAAGATTATTCAGTGATACTTTAGAAGAAATTGTTAACGCATTTAGTTGATTATTATGTCAGAAGATGAATTACCACCAGTTCCTCGAGCGATTTATCTCGGGTCTAGAGAAATATTGAGTCCTATTGATTTGAGTGATGAAGAAATTGTATCGGGACAAAACCAGCAACAATTTGAGACTGATATCAAGAACTCTAGTTTACATTCTGAAAATTTATCTTTAGAAAATGACCTCGCTATAGTACGCAAGATTGTCAGTCTATCTGTTGTAATATCGCTGATACTAACTGCTGCATATATTGGTTCTGTTCTGATGGAAGAAGGATTAATTAGTATCCGTCCAAGTGATTCTGCTTTGAGTTCTCAGACAAAATATCAAAATTTAATTGAATTTGACAACATGACCCTCACTGGAAAGGGAATTAGAGTATGCATTGTTGATTCAGGTATTGACGTGACTCATGATGACTTAGCAGGGATGAATCTTGTCGGCTGGATGGACTTTGTTGATGGTAAATCTAATCCATATGATGACAATGGCCATGGAACTAGCATGGCTGGAATCTTAGTAGCAGATGGCTGGATAGAAGGTATCGCACCGGATGTTGAACTATTGGTTGCTAAAGCATTACATGGCAATGGTTCAGGTGATGATTCCGATGTTGTTGCTGCGATTGACTGGTGTGTTGAAAATGGCGCTCATATTATTTCTCTTTCTTTAGGTGGTGCACCTGGTGTGCTGCCATTCTTCTTCCAAAGTGGAAGAGATTCGGGGGATGCTGCAAACGATGCAATAGATAGAGGAATCTTTGTTATTGCTGCTGCAGGTAATGATGGTGGTGATGATGATGATGGTGACGTAGCCTCGCCTGCCAGCGAAACTGCAGTGATAGCGGTAGGTGGAGTTACTTCAAGTGGAACCATTTGGACTGGTTCGAGTATTGGTGATAACAATGGAAGATTTTGGCCACTACCAATACTACCACCACGCAATGATCCGCACAAGAAACCTGAAATCGTTGCTCCTGCCTATAGAGTTCCAGTGATTAATAATCAAGGCACATGGTCTTTAGTTGATGGAACTAGTGCTGCAACTGTTTTCGTTACCGGTGCAATCGCTCTACTGCTAGAGAATAACCCTGAACTAGCGGCCAATGGTAGTCAAGGAAGTGCAAGTACAGTCAATGATGTGAAGGGATATATTGTTGAAAGTTCAAAGAAACAGGATGGTCAAAATGGCCATGATAACCATTATGGGTATGGCCTATTACAAATGGACCAACTAATAATTGCTGCTAACCAGTGAATTAATTTCAGTCACGTGAGCGCTTTTTCCTCTTAGTAGGAGGCTGCACACCTTTCTTTATTTCACCAGTTGATCGATCTGGATTAGGATTGTCACCCAATCTTCCTTCTTTCCAAGCTTGCCTTCTCTCTCTCGGAGTTTTTGGAGAAAAGTGCTCTAACCGTGGAGGTTCATGAAGGTACATTCTCTTTATCGAAGACGCTTTTACTGTCCCTTTCATTGTTCTTCCCGAACCAGTGTGTATCGCACGAATTCTCCAAGTTGAATCGTTATGTTCCATCAGATTCCCACCAGTATAGGTTGTTTCTTGCGGTACGATTAGAGTATCTGCTTCCGAATCTTCTCCTCTTGTCATGGTGATTTTTACACGCACCATGTCTGTGCGCATTGCATTAATTCCCTTTACATCTCTAGCGGTAGCATATTTGGCTTTTCTTCCTTCACCGATTAAAATTTGATTGATTTCCCAAAGCATTTCTGATTCTTTAAAGACATCATGAACTATGAATTCCTCATCTTCATCAACCTCTAAGTAGATTGTTTCAGATTCAGGACCATCGGTTAAAGTGAATGGTAATTTGATTAGAGCAGGCGGCCTGATATGCAAGGTCGTAATGGTAGCGCATTGTTGACATTTTAACAAATAATCAATACCGTCTCCTTTTGGTCTCTCTTTGAGAATATCCTGACCTGTTAGTTCACCACATTTCTCACAATGAGTGGCGTTTTCGAGGATTTCTTCTTCCTCGTAATCGTCCCCTTCCCAATCGTCTTCCATGATAACCCCAATTACAAGCGCCATGCAACTCATGTTTGAAGCCACCGCTTGGCGTCAATACAAAATACGAGGCTTGAAAGGGGTGGTACTTGAGGCCAAAACATGTCAGAAGATGAGAACGCAAAGGTGCTCTCAAAGGATGATGTATTGTCTTCAATACTATCTCCTGACCCAAATAGAAGTCGTGATGAACCCGCAATCGCAGCAAATATTTCCGCCCAATTAAGTCACATGGGATTAGATACATGGTCAATCTCTGTCATTAGGCGAGTAAGGGATGCAATAGGACGAATAAAACCTGATCGAATAATAGAAGTCGGGGGAGGAATCGGCCACCGTTCGGCTTGGATTTATGATTTAATTGACCAAGATGACTGGCAACCAACCCGTTATGATATTATTGAGAATGGTGCAAAGTTCGGAGTTATAATTCATCGCTTAATGACTAGATATAAGGCAGAAAGTTGGACTAAAATTGTTGTCGGTGAGTTGAATTCTCTGCTCGCTGAAACTAATGCTTGGAAGGCTGCTTCAAAATCTGGAATTGAAGTCGGAGATTCACCAATTCAACCTCAAGCAGATGTAATCATTGTTGATAGCAATGGAAAAAATGTGGCTAATGCGGTAAAGCAAATGCTACCATTGCTAGCAAAGGGTGGGGTTTTATTCACTTTGGAACCACTGGTTCCTGCAGGAGATGTGGATGAAGATGATGAGGCTGGAATGGCGGTTGTCGAGGGATTCAATTCATGGATAAATCTGATTCAATCAACAAATGAAACGCATTATATTGCCTTCAACCCTCTATTTGGAGGGACACTGGTCGCATTCTTAGAAAAGTGATTAAGGTCTATTAGTCCAAGGCATAATAAATGCCTTAGCAACTTGTGTACCAATTGTAGGATTTTCTTGTAATCTCCTTATACTGTATTCATACCATTTCTCACCATACGGGATATAGACTCTTGTCCTATGCCCTTGTGTTGCCAATTTTCTACGTATTGGACCACTAACGCCAAGCAGCATTTGGAATTCATAACCAGGGCCTTTGTGAAGCCTTTCGGGTCCAGCATTCTCTCTTGGGTCCTCAATATTCGGACCCATACCTCTTGATTTTAGAGACTGTAAAGCGTGCTCTATGACAGCGATATCATGGCTGGCAATGGATGTGTAGGCACCTGCATCTAACATGCTGTCAATGCAAGCATTAGTAGCCTCAACGATTTGCGAATAGCCTATGTGAGAGATAGATTCAGGTTCGAGGTAAATCCCCTTACAGATTCGATAATCAGCTGATGAACCAAGACTTTTTTGCAACTGTTTAATATCATCAATAGTCCTAAATAATCTGCCCTGTAATACAGTCCCCACATTCTTTAATCCTTTTTCATGTAAATCAATAACCGCTTGAATCGTGTCATCGGTAACTCTATGATCTTCCATATCAAGACGAACAAACATGTTATGTTGATTAGCCATGGAAACTAATTCCTCAATATTTTGCATACCTTTTTGTTTGTCTATTAATAATCCAAATGCTGTAGGCTTGATACTCAGATTGGCATCGATTTTATGTTCAGATATCGCCTTTACAACTTCCACATATTCAGAAAGGAAATAGCCTGCTTCTTGCATGGAAGATATCTCTTCACCCAAAACATCTATTGTAAAACAAGCACCTTCTAATTGAAGGCGTTTCATTATCTTTACAGCACTTTCTAAATTGGGTCCTGCAACATATCTTCTTGAGACCCAACCGACAAACCATTTCGGCATTCGTATTGTGGTAGCGACTATCATGCGCGAGAATAACCCTACCATGATGTCACCATATCCAGTTGCATGAGTCGGCGAGTCTTGAGTATTTTGTTTACAACTTATGACTTATTCCAGCATTTCAATAACAGACTTGGAATTGAGTAAAGGTATTTCTAATTCCGCTGCCCTATCACGGATGGCTTGTCTTTGCCAACCTTTGAATGATTTTTTATCCCATGAAAATAATATTTTACCGCCAGGGAATGCAATTCTTGTCGATTTTAAAGCAGCATCAATAGAATTCCTCCATTGACCCTGCACTGCTTCACCTTCAGATTCAGGAGCAATGAATGGAAGAGCATAATTTGCCAGCATATGTCCAAGCCAAATACCATCGCTCAATCCTAGAAGATTGCCTCTTGGAGCATAATGACCGCCCCCCAATGTAATAACAACAATTTCTCCAGCGTTAGTTACCTCATTCCATTTTCCAAAACCTGAACCACCATCTAAAGCAAGACCTGTGAATATGATTTTTGCCAGTATATCTGCCGCACCTTGGTGGTGCCAAGTTTCACTGGTTGAACCAACTTCGATGAATAATGATGGCGCTGATAGCCATGGACCATGATGTGTGGTCTCGAGAGATAATTCAAATCGCTTCAAACCACTCTTCTCATCAATCATTTCGCTCAAGCGATTCAATTCCCTCCACCATGATGCAATTCTTGGGTTTGGAGGTGGAGCATCACCTGCTTTCCCACCATAGCGAACCTCTTCACCGCTTACTACCCCTGTGATTCCGATTGGATGGATTGTAAGCGATGCTTGGCCACTTGCTGCTGCATGACGTGAAGGGAAAATTACCTCGCTTACATGTTCTCCAGTTTCTTTTTGCCATCTTTGGTCCAAGTTATCTTCAAATAAAACTCCGTCAGGCATAATCCACATTCTTACATCTTTTAGGGAATATGCGCTTTTTGATTCAACATTAGATAACTTCTCCCATTGACCTAATTCAAGTAATCTATCCGCTTGATTAGTGGAAGCGATATCGCTGCCATTGACAACTATTAGAATGATGTTTACCCCTTCCATAAAATAGTCCAGATACTGCTCACATTTCATTGCTATGCGCCAAAGGTTTGACAACCATAGAATGTTTAGACGATAATATGGCAATTGCGACTCCACAGCAACTGCCTTTTACGCCAAGCCGTATTTTGCAACTTGATGATGGATATTTGGTAATTGGATATGATGGACAATTATTACTTCTAGATTCTAACTTAGTTTATACAGAAAAGCCTGTTAGTCCATTTCCAATTGCTATTGAACAAGGTTGTATTGTTGGAAATAATTTAATTGCGACCTGGTTGGATTCCGAATTGATGCTGGCACGAATGGCCTCAATAGATTTGGATGACAAAATTATTGAAGGTCCATCAAGATCTGATTTGAGAATTCAGAAATCATTAGCAACCGCACTCCACCCTGCTGGCAATTCGTGGTCTCGAGTGTTAGATTCACAACCACTGGCCCTAGCAACAGATGGCCAGCGTATAGCATTGGTCCTATGGCAAAAGGGTATTTATTGCCTAAATGCAGACTCTAGTGAGATCTGGAGAAGTCCCCCTCCAGTATGGTCAGAAGTTAGCAATATGCCTAGGAGTGATGAAACTGTTTCTATGACTTTTCATGGTTCCGAGTTACACATTTGGTGTGCTGCTGGTGGAAGATTGGTATTAGATGCTGATGATGGAACAATTCTTAGAAGTGAGAAAGTTGAACTCGATACTGTTATTGAAAATGTGTATAGAGATTCTAAACATGAATTAGTTTGCGGCAACAAAGGCGAAGCATTTCATTTATCTGACAACATATTAAGATTGCAAACCGATATTACAGGGCCAATTCAAAATGCCATTTGGGATTCGGAATCGGACGCTTGGAGAATCTCTGGTTGGAGAAAGGAAGTGTTATTGAAAGATCAACCAACTATAACTCAATTTGATGAAATACCAATGCACTGCCTAAAAATAGATGGGCAATGGTGGAATTTATTCAACGATGGAAGTTGGAAATTATCCGACCTGTGAATTAATTCAAATCACTCGTTAGATTCAGTGTGTCCGCAGCGACCGCATGATTTGCGGTCTTTGTGATTTGCAAGGAAAACTCCTGGACCACATGAAGGGCAGAATTGGGCGTTACGAATTAGTGTACCATCTTCTGCAACGGAATACTTGGACCACTTTGCTCCGGACTTAGGACCGTCAGCCATCATTGGTCACCTCCTTTATTGGATGCTTCTGAGGGCTTTGCTGTGCGTAGAGATTCGTGGCGCTTGAAGATATATTCTGGCTCTACCTTCATTGCATCCTCTGTTGAATAGATGAAAGCAAGTCCAGTAGTCAATGGCTGACCAAATCTTGTGTTGCAATCCTTAACCACAATCAGTTCAGGATTGGAACCTGGTTCAAGAGTCTTGACCAAATTCATTACATCCTTACGTGAAGGTGTCGATTTGCCAATATGTTGCCACTTGAAACTGATCTCCACTCTGTTGAGTATTTTATTTTCTGTTCTATTTACTATTTCCATACCAATCATCTCCTATCAGTTGATATTCACTTTTAGAGCATATTTTCCAGGTAGCTCAACCTTTAATCTCTTAGCAATCTCAGACCTCTGAGGCTGCATAATAATCGCATATCCATTCCAATCGCTTGAAACTCTGGAAGATGGGTGGCGAGGACATTGCTCAATGCCTTCTGCTAATACGAGGTGACATTCACCACATGCATTTGGATTATTTACCATATCAAAACACCTCATTCAGAACCTTTTTCTGCATCTTCTTTCAACCAGTCGTGGCATCCAAGACCTGGTTGCTTGCTGGTTAGACCAATCTTTGAGCGACGAGGGTCACTTGTATCAGGGGAAAGTGAAACGATTCTAGAACGGACAGATGAACCAACACCGATTCTTCGGCCGCTTGTTCTTCCTTCTATCCAGCCCATTCCAACATTGGATTCTACCATTTCTTCTAAAATTTGAGACTTGTGGAGGAGTGCTTCCATAGGACCAATACGTACGAAGGCACCGAAATCATTGACTTCTGAAACAGCTCCTTCGACAATTTCATAATCATCCATGCAGAAAAGTACTGCGTCAAAACTTACACGCTGATATATTGCACCATCTCCATGGATAATGCGTCCTCTTCCAATTGGTTTGTGGTTATTTGTTACTAAAATGAAGCGGTTTTCTTCATCGAAACGACCTTCAAAAGCAGTCATTGCAAGGCGATCGATGTGTTGGTCAAGGGATTGTCCCTTTCGCATATATTCAGCAGGAATACGGATTGTATCCTCCTTTGCTACGACTTTATACATATTTTTCACCTCTCCGCTTCTTTTCGCCCGTGGCAATGGGTGTGACGGAGCGGCGCAGTGGCCATTTCCGTCCTTCACCGGCTGCTGCCTCGGGAGAGAAGTTGTGCGAATTCATTCTCGCCACCGATGACCCCTATTTAATTCAAACTGTTAACAACGCAATACTGCTAACAATAATTGTAGTAAATAATAGTGTATTTGGCGGAAGATTTAGACTAGGGAAAAGGGTGTATTTATGTTCACCTATCCATAACCCATAACAACCCCCACTGCCCACATCATTTCAATGTCAGAGCGTATGCTGTCTTTACGACGGGAACAAGTGGTGGTTTTATTGCCGCTATTACTACTGATATTAACCTCGTTATCACCAATAATCACTTCTCAAAGAGAGGTGCTTGCGTTACAAGAAGAAACTGCGAAAATGAATGTCTCTGGCCAACCATGGGATCAACTTAGCCAGCCTTGGGCCCAATATGGAAGAACATCTACGCATAACGGAACAATGCCATTGCATTCAGTTAATGGAGGGCCCGGCCAAGGAAATGTTAGTGATGTTAGCGAATTTGGAATTATTGATTCACCAATTGTAAATTGGCAAGCATTCGATAATGATGCTGGTTCGGACGCATATGGCTCGGTAATAGGTGACTTTTCAAATTCAATTACTGCCCCTGATGCTGCAAAGGAAAGGTGTGGAGAGAATGAATTGTTTGCAGTTCTAATACTGAGCGAATCCAATGGAAATGGTGTTGATAGTAAATTAACCATCATTTCTGGAGATGAAGCAAAACTAGTATGGCAGGTTAATTTAGGTGAGACTATGACAATTCGGTCTACTCCTGTTATTGTCGATGTTGATGATGATGGAAGAATGGAAATTGCAGTCACCTACGACACTAGTGCTGCGCTTATTGTAGACCTATGGTCTCCTGAATTGATTTGTACAGAATCAGGATGGCAAACTAGCGGGCATAGCAATGAAAAATTATGGTCATATTCAAACGCGGATTACCGAATTGGAATAACTAGCCCTCACCTCCCATCATCACAAAGTGATCATTATTCAATAACTCAGCCACTATTAGCAGATTTGTCCCTTGATGGAAGCCCCGAACTTGTTTTAGCACTAGTTGATGAGAATACTAATGACCCAACACTAATCGCTTTACCCCTAACTGCAAGTTCTGCACCAGTAGCAAATTGGGAAGTCGCTCTAGACAGAGGAACTCATCCGAGTGACCCTGCTTGGGCTGCTTTGGATTCATCTAACACAGCAATCGTCCTCACCACAATTGACTCTAGTACTGGAAGTATGTGGGTTTGGAGAGTTGATGGTGCTACTGGTTCTTTGGATTGGGAACGTGTTGCGATACAAGGTACTGATTATGATGAAGATTCTCCTCGACTACGCTTACCTGGACCTGTTATTGCACAACTGGACAATGATGATGCACCTGAGATGATTCTAACTGTTCCTACCGATGCAAATGGAAGATCTAGCGGTCAAGGTGCAAGATTTATCGGAATGGAAATGACATCTACTGATGAGATATTCAACTTTAGAACGCCAAACGGATATGCAGATGCTCAGCCATTGGTTGTTGACACCGATGATGATGGCATACATGATAGATTATGCTGGGTCACATGGTACTCTGAATCTTCCTTTAATTTCAATCGAAAGGGAATGGTAGGTTGCCATGACATTTCTTTAGAAATTCCTCTCAAAGAATGGTCAAGAGATATGCAGAGAGGAGCAGGTAATGATAATGATGAAATTGCTGTTTCTCCGCCTATATGGATGGATTTAGATGGTGATTCAACGCCTGAAATAATCGTTGCTTTTGGTAAGCGGTTATGGGCTTTTGATGGAATCAGTGGCGCCTCTGCAGACATCTCAAATGCTTGGTCAAGCCCCCTTGCATTGCCACACAGAGCATGGGCGGCACCTGCTGTCGCTGACATGGATGGTGATGGAACCCTAGACATCTTGATCGGTGATACACTTGTATCACAGAGGGCGAGTGACCTCGCCCCCTTGTCAGATGGTCGTGGAATCAGTTTCAATCCAGACCAAGTAAACCCTGGACAACAGGTGACTATTACTGGGCTATTTTCTAATATTGGAACTGTAACAAATGACGAAAGTGTTGATGCTGTAATATTGGTTAATGGAATTGAGATAAAACGTCAAAGGTTTGACGAAGTGAATCCGATAGCACCGAGTGGAGAAGGTGGTCCTCAAACAATTACCATTGACATTACCGCCGAATTAGGAATTCATAGTGTTGAGTTGAGATTAGATGTTAACAATAACATCACGGAGGCAAGAGAGGATAATAATATTGTCACAAGTCAATTGATTGTTGTCGAACCGTATGTTGTAAGAATAGATATTCCAAGTGAGAATCAACGCATATCGCCCGGTTCTAGTTCTGAAATTGCCATCGACATAACTGCTATCGGCTCAACAACATCCGATTGGTCTGTTACTTGGGATGAATCAAACTTACCTGCAGGTTGGACATTTGATGCTGATTCAACTTCAAACCTCAACCCAAATTTGCAACCTAATATACCGCATCAAATTATTTTTGATGCGAGCATTCCTTTTGACGCATTAGGCGATGAAAATTCATTTGTAGATTTATTTGTCACACTGGATAGTGATGAAAATATTTCGTTTTCGACAAGATTACCGATAGAAGTCTTACGCACTCGTGGACTTTCTATTGTCGGTCCTGATGGCCTTGGTACATCACAAGGTGTTGGACGACCAGGGCATGATGCTTCAGCATGGATAATGGTTGAAAACTTAGGTAATGCCCATGAATCTTCAACATCCATAGATTGGACTGCTACTTCTTGGGGAGGTACCCCTTCATTGGAAACTGCGGATGGAAGTGAAATATTTTCTTTAGATTTAGATCCAAATGAAAGAGTGGAGTTATTCGCTACTTTACATGTCGATTCTTTAACCCAACTCGGAAGTTCTACATCTACTACATTGACAATATGCATAGGTAGTGGTGATGAAACTATTTGTAAAAATATGGATGTCAACTTAACTGCAAGTGCCGTAGTAGTGAATCAGATTCACACTAGAACACTTCCAAACACAACACTTGAATGGATTGTTAGCGCCGATTTACCCTCAAGTGGGCATCTTGAATGGAATATGGTAGCGGCACAGATGATTCAAAGTAATTGGCTTTGGTCTACTAGTGGAGACTTGACAATTAGTGGAAATACACTAGAACTTAATGGAGCCGGTGATTCAGAAGCTGTGGGAACATTGACTGTAATCTTGCCAGTTAATGCACTTCCTGCGAGACATTCTTTTCTAGATAATGACTCGATGGAGGATTTCCATGATTTGTTATTTACTTTACAAGTTGTCCAAGTTCACAGAGCGGAAGCGACGATACTTTCACCACTGCCAGAATCTGGTGAAGATGTTGTTTCAATGAATGTTAGTGAATCTCAACGAATCTTGTTGCGTCTTGAAAACCCTGGTAATGGCCAAGATGAATTTATTCTCAGTGCTGTATCGGTAGCCGGGTCTGGAATGTCCTCTGCACCAGATGTTAATTTCCAACTATATAATCCGCAGAGAATCTTAGGTCCACTCGCGACTACAATTGCATCTATCGATGTGACATTGTCGCAAGAAATACCTGCTCAAGCACCTTTCCAAATAGCATTTACATGGCAATCGATAATCAATGAAACTGCAACTACAACCGTTTACATGGATGTTGAGGCAGAACCTGACCATCAGTGGAATATTGATTTGGCAGGAGGGCACACTATCAATGCAATACCCTCACAACTTCTTGAACTAAAGATGACATTAACAAATATCGGCAATGCAGCAGATGAATTGACGATGCAACCTACTTTCTCAATGACCTATAGCGGCAATGATTCTTCCACATGGAACGCTCAAGGCATCAGTAGTGGTATGATTGGAGTTAATGCCAGCACAAATGTAGTATTGCCGCTAAACATACCTTCAGACACTTGGGCTGGAACTCAAGTTACAATGACTATTGATTTGTATAGCGGTTCTTTGATGATTGGTCAGACTAGTGTTAACATTACTATCGATCATGTTTCTGGATGGAGATTTAATCTTAGTCAAACATCTCTAGAAGTTGAACCTGAAGGGCAAAATATCACTCTAAAAGTACAACAAATGGGCAATTCCCCTGAGGCACCTTGGTTCACAAAGGCGGGCCAAGGATGGATGGTAGAGATGCCAAGTAATGGCGATGTTATAGAACCGGGACAAATGGCTACTGTCACAGTATTTGTCACACCACCAAGTGAGGCTGTTGCTGGAGAAGTTGGTGTTTTAAGGCTGAGAATCTCCGATTCAGATGGTTCTGGGACAGTTATTGAAGAGATTCCTGTTCGCGTTGGTGCTGCTCCAAATATCAATATAGAACACAGGGGAGTATGGCTGCTTTCAGAAACTGGTGGATTACCTACTGCATGGGTCAATAATCTTGGCAATGACGTATCTATACTACAAGTAGGCGTTAGTGGATTACCAAGCGGCTGGGTTATATCTGGAGACTCACAGATGGTTGTTGCTCCAAGGCAATCACTAGGTATCCCAATCAACCTAATACCAGATGCAAATTGGGATGGTCAACGTTTCCTTGTATCAATAGAAGTCACTCATCCTACTCTCGGCCTTAATTCATATGATATTGAGGTGGAAAAAAGCGAAGTTTCCTTTACATCTTCTCCAGTACTATTTGGCATCGATGGTCAACAACTTTCTGTATCACTCAATTCAAATACCGTACTAAATAGTTCAGATACATTCCTACAACAAGAAAATATCCTTAGCTTTACATTGAGCACCATATCTGATGATATCACACTAAGTCAACCTAACTCTCAAACTCCTTTGAGAGTTTATATTAGCGGTCAAGCTCTACCAAGTGTAACTGTGGATTGTACTCTAAATAGCAATTCTTTTGAAAATCTTGGCAGGATTGCAGTTAGTGGTAATGTTGGAGATTGTATTCTGTTTGCCTCACTTGATGAATCACTCCATGCTACGATGATGATAGTTACTGATAATGGTCAGAAGGTTGAATTAAGGCAACAATCAATTGTCATCGGTGCAGGACAAAATTCTACTGTTGAGGTAAATATTAGCAGTTGGATTCCAACTGCTGGAACTGTGAAAATCAATTTACAAATCATTGATGGTTACGGGCGGATACTAGCTCAAGAGAGCGTCACTGTAATCTCAAGAGCGAGTGGATGGAATATTGGAATTCATTCGTTCAATGCTGAGGGAGACATTCGCATTGGTATTGAAAGAGCACCAACATACGAACGACTTGCAAATACAATATGCCAAATCTATATTTCAAGTGATGATGGAGATTGGGAAGTCACAAAAATTATTGATGTCACCGGTTCCGATTATGCACCAACGATTCTTATCAATAACCCTGGAACTCTAAAAACAGATATGAAATTAACTGCAACACTTTCTTGTGAGCAACCATATGACATTGATGATAATGATGAAGATAATGTAATGAGCACTTTCTACAAGGAGGATTCGGTTCTGGCCGTAGGAGGTGATGATCTATTGATCGCTACTGGATTGGCCGCTATATTGATTGTAATAGCATGGCTTGCTGGACTATTCAAGGTCAGTTCCACTAAGACTGGTAATGAAGCATCCTCCAGTTCACAGGAAACTGCAATATCCGCCGATGCAGAAGACGATTCAGTTAGTGATAAGTTGTCCTCGAAACAAGATGCTTTGAAACAGCAACAAGCGAAGATGGATGATGAGATTATACTTCATTCTGATAGTGAAGATACGCCGGTACAAGATAAGGCGGCTGCTATTGAAATGATTGAAGTGTTTGATGAGGTAGAACCTGAAGATACTTCCACTCTCGGTCGTTTTGCCAGTTTGAGAGATGAAATCCGTGGCGGTGAAGAAACAATTACTTCAGCTGAACCTGTTGAAGATAGAATGAACCAGTTCTTTGAAAGTTAATTTCCAAAGTTCAACACAAGTCCTTATCACACTCGCACCGCCGCCGAACAACATGGATGTTGCCAATCATGACAATACCACTACTGCATTTATCACTTTAGATGCCTTTGATGGCCAAAAAGCATTGAAGGTTATTGCAGCCCTTGAAAAGTGTCATGACGATGACTATACTGGGTGGAATGCTTTAATCAGCGACGATGATGAGTTGCGGACTAGACTATGTCAACAAGGTCTAGAAAATCCACAAGATAGAAAATCCGTTAAATGGGATGATGCTACATTACTATTCGTCTCATGTATAAAAACGGATAAGTCCGGACAGAATTATTCTTTAGGCGATGGCAGAATACGAGACCGCTTTGGTAGATTCCCTTGGGGTGATGGTTCATCACTGAACTATTTACTGGAGTTCATTAGGCCACCATTGACAAATTCAGCGATAATTGAACGGATTAGCATTGAAGTGATTGTCGGATTATTAGAAAAACTATCTACTCATTGTAGTGAAGAAAAGATGGGACATAGCGATTATCAAAGCGGAATAGGTGGCCTAGAGATTCTTGGTTTCCTAGATCATAGTGAAGTCTATACTCTAAGAAAGGGTTTAGCAGGAAGAGGATGGGGTGTATCAGGTGATGAACCACTCGATGGTGGAGTTAGAGACATTGTCAAGCACTTGTCGACTATACTGAAAGCAGCAGAGCGTAATGGTGTTGGAATTGTAATGCGCTCTCATCTATAAGAAATTAAAACTTTCCTGAAGTAAGACGCTCATACATTGAGGAGTAAAGATTGGCAGTCTGGTCTATCACACTTTGTGGTAGTGCAGGAATCGGAGGTTCATCTGAACCACTATCCCTCGCAGCTTTGAGGTTAGCTTGATGTCCTGTTGAGATATAGTGCGAGCGAACAAACTCTTTTGATAGTTCAATTGTTTCACCATTTGCATAAGCTTCAGCATCCCACCAACGGTCTTCATCTAAGGTCCCAAAGGTGTCTACAAGTACGACTTTCCTTCCTGGGCCTAATGCAAATTCTTTCTTACCATCAACATGGATTAGTCCATTCTTAGCTGCTTCCCGCTCTATAATTTCATCAACTTTTAATGCAGCTTCGACGATGGAATTATATTCTTCCTCAGTGATATTTGAAATTTCTAGGGCTTCTTCTTTGCTAATGTTACGATCAAACTTTTCGAACTTGGTTGTGACTTCAACAAATGGCTTTGCTAATTTCTCGCCATATTTGCAGTCTTCTGCTACGCCTAATTGCTCAGCTGTTAATTCACCACGCTCAAAGCGCCTCCAAGCACTTCCTGACAAATAGTGCCTAACAATGACTTCCAAGGGTACGAAAACCCATTCCATATCGCGAGGAATAGCACCTGGCTCTGTGATGACAGTGACTTTACGGACTAAACATCGGTCTGGTCCGTTCAATTCAATCAAATGCGTTCCACATATACCTTCTTCTTCAACCAATTTGAACCAATGTGCAGTTGTTCGATTCAGTGTTTCACCCTTCCTAGGAATTAAGGATGGTATGATTTGGTCAAAAACAGATATTTGGTTTGTAAATCTAAATTCAAGTATATCCGGATCATCTGTTGACCAAACTTGCTTGACCTTGCCTTGATAGAGCATCTCTCCCATAAAAGAGTGTCAAAGACAGTAGTCTTTGAACATTTCACTTGTTTTCGCTTGGAAAAAATACTCTTTTTTAAATTAACCCGAGCGCATCTTCTACACGGTTTAATTCAGGACCGGTAGTTTCAGTCCCAGAAATTGCACCTAAGTTGGAGGCACAAACTCCAGCACCTACGTATGGAGAACCAAATGACACAGTTCCAACCATCGGTGGTACACCAAGATATTCTTCGATTAGTAAAACCTCTTCTGCAGTAACATCTGGGTGAAGTAAAACTCCCTGGTCGTTTGTAACACCGAGTGAGCCTACAACATCTTGCCCTGCTATTGTTGAAACTATAACTGGGACACCCATGACTTCTGCCATTATGTCTAAACCAGCCCGAGGGATACTCGGAGATGCAACTATTCCATTCTCATTAACAAGAAGAAGATTACCTGCAGTATTGACACCGCCTTCCATTACTACTACATCACCAAATGAAGTCAATATGTCAATATCTCGTTCAGTAGCAATATCTGCAACGGCCATACCTTTGCTATTACCAGCTACAAGTGCACCAACTAAATTTGAACCTCCAATTGAGATTGCACACATTTCAAGTGATAAAGAATATTCAATGATCTCTAAAACTGGTTTTGGAAGTTCAGGAGGATGTAAAACAACATTGCCGATAGTCGCCAAATGTGTTCCAACTTGGTCGCTGCCGAAGATGTTAGCGGTGTCTATTGGCATTGCTATCAAACCGCCCCACTGCCCGCACTATCTAAGCATTGATGAAGAACTAGCATGATAATGGCTTAAAAATCAACATAAAAAAACAAATATAACGCAAAAAAGGCCGCAACTCCAAAATGGAGAAGCGGCCAAGCGCCCTACCGAAGTAGAGGTTTGAGGATCGACTTCCGAGTGAAAGAAGAGGGGCACAGTGACATCCTTTTCCGTGGACTTTCGTACCACAGTATAGGGATTGACGCAGTAGGGCTTGACTTCCGGGTTCGGTATGGGACCGGGTAAACACCTACGCTATGACCGTGCACCCATCTTCCTTCGAATCGGATATCTGGGTGCGACGTAAAACGTCGCAATGAATTGGCATTAACTATTAGACGAAGGGCACTCATGGTGCGGTCGTACTATACACGAAAAAAAGATGCTCGAACATTAGTGCTGCTGGACTGAACACGTCGCCGAAGCTTCGTGCTTACATCCGCAGTCTATCATCTCGTCTTTTACGAGCGTTCTGAGGTGTTTCGTCTTTGGGGTGGCTTCGAGCTTAGATGCTTTCAGCTCTTATCCATCAGGGCGTGGCTACCCAGCATTGCCTTGTCAGACAACTGGTAAACTAGTGGCCCCAAGCCCTCGTTCCTCTCGTACTAAAGGACCTCTTCCATCAAACACCTTACGCGATTCTACCACCAAGCAACAAACCTGTCTCACGACGGTCTAAACCCATCTCACGATCCCTTTTAATGGGCGAACAACCCCACCCTTGGGCCCTGCTGCAGGCCCAGGATAGGAAGAGACGACATCGAAGTAGCAAGCCACCAGGTCGATGTGAGCTCTTGCTGGTGACAACTCAATTATCCCCAAGGTAACTTTTCTGTTATCTACCACCCTCATAAATAAGGTTGGTAGGTTCGTTAGGCCCTGCTTTCGCATCGTCGATCCTCATTGTGCGGATCCACGTCAAGCCAGCTTTTCCCCTTACAGTTAACAGTGGAGTGCTGAACCACTTAAGCTGACCATTGGGCACGCTTGTTAGGTTTTCGAGCGCGTGGCGCCCCACCCAAACTGCCCACCAATCGGTGTTCTCATAAAGAGTTAGCATTGTTACCTTCCAAGGGTGGTGTCTCTTGTTTCGACTACTTCCGAGACTAGCGTCTCAGAGATTAACGTCTCCCACCTACACAGTACATGGAAAGCGACAATGCAACGACAGGCTGCAGTAAAGCTCTATGGGGTCTTCGCTTGCGGGTAGAATGTACTGGACTGTGCGCCAGTAAAGTCAATTTCGCCGGACTTATCGCGGGGACAGTGGAGCCCTCGTTGGACCATTCATGCAAGTCGCCAATTAAGCGACAAGGTATTACGCTACCTTAAGAGGGTCATAGTTACCCCCGCTGTTTACTGGTCCTTCGTCAGGTTGAAACCCGATTTAAGATACCAGCACTGAGCAGGATTCAGGGACTATACACAACCTTTCGATCTGGCAGTCCCCTATGTTTTTATTAAACAGTCGGAGCTCCCTAGTCACTGCGACCAGATTATCTCTAATCTGGCACTCCTTCTCCCGAAGTTACGGAGCTATTTTGCCGAGTTCCCTCGCGATATTTGTATCCGATACGCCTTAGGCTACTCACCCAAAAACACCTGTGTCGGTTCTCGGTACGGACTCTGTACGGCTTTTCATGGGACCTGGGACTTTAATTCCTTCTCACTGTGACAGTTCTCCAGAATATAGTTGCAAGTAAGCCTGACATATGACTTACAAGTTTTGCCCAAGCCGTCACCATATATTGTACAGGAGGCTGACGAATATTAACGTCATTCCCTTTCGATCATTTCGGTTAAGAATGACCTTAGGACCGGCTAACCCTCGGCTGATGAACAGTGCCGAGGAACCCTGGTTTATAAGGCGGTGCGGATTCTCACCACACTGTGCTGCTACTCTTCCCAAGACTCTCATTTGTATTCGGTCCAGTGGACCTCAAAGCCCACCTTCTATCCAAACACAACGCCGCGTTACCACATCATCTTTCGATGGTCTGAAGTATCGGTAATCAATTTTAGCCCCGTCCCTTTTCCCGGCCCGCAAGCTAGACTAGTGATCTGTTACGAACTCTTTCAAGGATGGCTGCTTCTAAGCCCACCTTCTAGTTGTTTTCGACCACGGACACGGTTTGTCTGTGACACTTAATTGATATTTAGGGACCTTAACTTCAGGCTGGTTTGTTCACCTTGCGTAATGGTAGCTTACCCACCATCACTCACTGCTAGTATCTACGACGATTACACCTTCGGAGTTTGGCAGCGCATCGAGGAATCGCTCCCCCTAAATGCGCAATCAGTGCTCTACAGCGTAATCAATCTCCTCTAACGTCTACCTACGAGTAGTTTCACGCGGAACCTGCTATTGCCCAACTCGATTGGACTTTCACCCCTATACCCAGCTCATCCGAGCGATTTGCAGATCAGCAACGGTTCGATCCTCCACCCATCTTTCAACGGGCTTCAATCTGGCCAGGCATAGATCGTCGGGCTTCAGGTCTTCCACCAATGACTCCAAGCGAGCACACTTCGTCCCTCACCCTAAGGCTGCGGACTTGTCGGTTTCCCTCCGGCTTCGGGGATCAACCCCTTAACCTCGCCATTGATCAAAACTCCCTGGGGCATTTTTCGAAACGCACGATAGGACGCTGCTCATATCTTCGCTTTCACGCCCTATCAGCCTGTACCCAACTGGTTTCACGTACTTTTCACATCCTGCTAAGGATACTTTTCAGCTTTCACTCACGTTACTTGTAAACTATCGGTCTCGAACTGTATTTAGGATTGGAAGTTTATGCCTCCCTTATTCACACGCGATTTCCAACGCATGCTACTCTTTGTTAGTCACTTGATCATATCATTTGCGGTTACGGGACTTTCACCCTCTATGGCTGTGTCGTTCCAGACAACTTCACCTTCTATGACTTAGACGATAGACTAACAACCACATCTCCTTCACTTTCGTTTCAGGATTCGGCTTGTCCTCTTCCGTTTTCATTCGCCACTACTCACGGAATCTCTATTGATTTCTATTCCTCCTCCTACTAAGATGCTTCAATTCGGAGGGTTCCCTATCGCATTGCGATTGTTTCCGAAGAAACAGGAAGTCCCATTAGGCAATCTGCGGATCCATGGTATACATGCACCTCCCCGCAGCTTATCGCAGCTTGTCACGACCTTCATCGGCATTCGAGCCGAGCGATCCCCCAGTTGGGTTGTAGCATCACATGTATGTATTTCCACACCATATGAGTAACCCTTCGGTATCTAGTAATGCCAATTCGGCCTCCACAGAAAACCACTCCTCAAGGTGGTTCTCCTCAGCCCTTCCCCCTATACGCCGAGCATACAAGGGTGCTTAAGCAAGCCCCCGACCTACCACCCGTATATCAAAGGCTCGGTTTGTACACTGCCTAATCACTCACAGACATAACCCCTAAATAATGGCACAGCACCACATTTAGCATCTGGAGAACTTGGTGGTTTTTTGACCATTTTTATATACTTTTGATAGTCCAAATGAGGGTCTGCTTTAAGACCGAAATTCTGATTATTTTGACCTAAACACTCTCAAAAGAATAATAATAATGCAATTATCAATACTGAATAATTATAAAAAATTCTCCTTCGATTGAGTAATCATTACTGATTTCTGTGTATTTTATTGAGTGAGTTTTGCTAGATTTGAGGCGATTATGACATCCAAAATGTTTGGATCTGGAGATTGTTTTAATTGGCTAGACAATGCCACCAGAATCTGTTTTGCCATTGCACTATGACCCTGAGCTGCTAGGACTGCTGCTTCCATATTTTTCCCTTCACTCGAATTATTAGTTGAATTATGAACCCTAATTATTTGCAATGCCTTGTCAATTCTACCACTAGCCAGTAGTGCATGTGAAAGGTTCAGTAGAATTGTTGGATTGCCTGGTTCTTTCTTTGCTGCCTCTCTTAATGACAGTATGGAAGAACGGAATTGTATTTCGGATTGTGCGATAATTTCAGGGTTTAGGCTGCGAGTCATCGCCAGTGCTTTTTGCAATAGAGAAAGACCGTAATTATTGAAAAGATTAGCATCTTCTGGCTTGGATGCAATCAATTGTTGGAATGATTCGCTCGCATTATCCCAGTCCTCGGCGCCAATCGCATAGAATGCTTCAGCGAGTAAACCCTCAAGACCTGGGTGCTGGCTCAAATCCACTCCAAGGGCCTTGGCAGGGTGTAACTTCAAAACCAGTTGTGATTGATTGTCCATTGGTATTGATTCAAGAGGATAATGAAAATCTTGTAACAAGTTATGCGGCTCTGATTCAAGTTCAGGATTAAAATGAGATTGTGAATTTGACGCATATAGTACTGTCTCATCCGACTCGTGAACATATTCCACCACATCCTCATGAACAGAATACAATTGTTCCATATCAAGTGCTTCGGCGTCAATTGTCCACAAATCATCCCCTATGTGGGCTTCATTTGTTTGTGCAGTACTAACTATTTCTTTAGACTCAATTACTGGTAATTCTACTGGTTTTGGTTGTTCGACTATAGATTCAAAAAGAGGATTGATTTTCTCCTCTATAACAATTTCAACCGGTGTTGCAACTACAGGAGCGATAACTATAGTTTGGTTCTGTGCTATAGATGGTTCAGATATTGGTACCTCATTAATCACCGATGGTTGTTCTGCTACAACACTAGGCAGTCTGTCCACTCTCGCATCTTCAAAGGGTACTCCCTGTGCATTACTGCCGATACCAAATGGAAGAGTAGGTTCATTGATGTTGGAATCGCCATTATATCCAAATGGCAAGCCTCCTTGACTTTTATTTGAGTTAGATTGTTCATCAACAGTCTTTACTTGTTGAACTGCCACTATAGAGTCATTACCATCTAATTGGTACCATGATTCTGTGGCTTCATCAAGCCCAGGAATTTCAAGTGGTAGTGGACTATCATCTTGGTCATGCAAGGATAAATCAGTGCGTATTTGACTACCACAAGCGGGACAAGCATCTCCACCCAATGAAAGAAGGCCACAAACTTTGCACTCGTAAATAGACTCGCCCTCAAAGTAACGGAGTGACTAAGCCTATTCAATACAATGGATAATTGAGTGATTCAAAACCAAGTCGGTTGGAGTTCACTCTTCTTCGCTTACTTTTGATAATATCGCACTTTTGACACCATCTATTGTATCCAAAACGACTTCCTTAATTTCGTCATAATCATTATCGATTAGAGATTCTGAAAAAGATTTACCCTTGGATACACCGCGTGAAACTTGCAACATTATTCCTACTAGAGTGATTCCCAATAGGACTATTTTCGCATACAGTGTGTGGTCAGCAGAAAATACGTAAACTGCAATCATATAGACTGATACGATCGCTGTAGTCAATATCATTACAGGGAATCCTGCTCTGAAAAATTCCTTGAAAGAAATTGGATAACCTGCTTCTTCAGCCATACCTGCCGTCACAACGTTCGCTGAGGCGCCTATTAGCGTACCGTTTCCACCCAAACATGCACCAAATGCTAAAGCCCAAATTAGTGGACCTAATTCAATAGAAAGTGAACTTGAAATTTGTAGGACAATAGGAATCATTGTCACTGTATATGGAATATTATCAATGAAAGCACTTGCGAATGCTGAAACCCATAAAATGATCAAAATTGCAGCGGAAAGACGAATTAATCCACCTTCTCCGACAGGGAAGAATTGGATTGCAATCTCAATATAATTGCCTATGTACGATATCACACCAAGGTATTGGAGGGAATGAACTAAAACAAACAATCCTGCAAAGAAGAGAAGAGTAGTCCATTCCACTTTCTCTAATGGTTCCTCAATATCATGCCTATTTGTCGCCAACAGCATGAGAACTGCTCCAGCAAGAGCAACCCAAGAGACGGCCACATTGATTATTGGATGAAGGAAGAATCCTAAAATTACTAGCCCTAGAATAAATCCACTGCTCTTCAATAATTTTGCATCTTTCACTCCGTATTTGGCTTCAAGTTCCGCAATATCTCGATGGCGTTCTCCGCTAAATTCATCTCGGTATAGATACTTAATCAGCATGAATGTTAGAACTATTGTCATTAAAATACCAGGGGCCATTTCAGTGATAAAATCATTGAAGGTGACGCCAGAACTTGCAAGTTCAGGATATTTTGATCCTGCAATTGCAGCAGGTGATAAACCCGAACCGATCATAATATTGGGAGGGTCACCAATCATAGTGGCAGCACCTCCAACATTAGAAAACAGCACTTCTGAAATCAAAATTGGAATTGGTTTTAAGTCCAAAACTTTAGCCAATTGTATTGTGACTGGAGTAATCAGCAACATAGTTGTCACATTATCCAAAAATGCTGATAGTACTGCAGTGACGCTACACAAAATCACTACCAAAGTCCAAATAGAACCTTTAGATTTTTTATATGCTTCAACGGCAAACCACTCAAAAACACCAGTATGCGATAAGACTCCAACCATTACCATCATACCGAGTAAGAGACCTATCGTTTCCCAATCGATCAAAGTAGTTACTGCACGAAGTGTAAGAGTTGGTTCTACTGTGTAATAATTCAATGCCAAAACAGCCAACAGACCACCGACACATGAAGCTAAGGTACGGTGGACTACTTCGGTAATAATCAATGCATAAACAAATAATAAAACTCCAAGACCGACCCATATTGCTTGGGTTTCAAGACCATCTTTAACATTCAAGTCCAAATGTACATCAGTGAGACTTCCTTGAGCAAATACTTCATTGGCAAACATTAGGCTGCCAACAACTAGTATGAGCAGCATTGCAACATTTTGTGCAGGATGCCGTTTCATGCGGTCAGTGAGTGAGATCCCCGCTACCATATTATCACCGTGTAAAAATCAACTTTTGACTATTTGCCTAAAAACTTCACTATTAGCGCCAAAGAACGCCTACATTACCTCTAGCCAAGACAACTGTTGAGTTAGTTTCTTCAGCAAGTGAATCCCAAACAGTTTTGATATCCTTTTTATTAAATAACCCTCGATTAATTTTTATTTTTACAATATTCTTTTTGCTTAATTGTGAATCGATTTCTCCTATTAACAAATCAGTGATTCCAGACTTGCCAATTCTAACGCTTGGCTGGAAATCGTGAGATGTCGCGAGGTTATGAATTGACTTTGGAATTTCCTTGTCCATATGGCTCCCTCAACTCACTGCGGCAATCACCTATTCATCAAGATGACCGTTGGAAATCGTTCAATTTTGTTTACGATGTGACTTTGGGCCACCGCCGAAGCGGCGAATATCAGCGCATTCCAAACAAGTAATTATTTTCTGGCCATTAGAGATTCGAACCCGAGTGTTCGACCCATATAGGCGAGGAGCAGTACAGTTCTTACAAATTAGTAACTTTGCTTCAGCATCCAAAGGCATTCTATTACGCCTAGAAATTTTGACGTAATGCGAGGATGCTGAGCGAATTAATCGATCATCATGTTGCTCTGGGTGCTTAATTATTAACAATAGTTTATCCAAACTAAATTTTGCATTCATTTTTTTGTCTATTTTGGACTTTGAGCGAGTGCGCCCTCTGCCCATAATAATCACCTTCACTCTAAAGCGACAAGAATGTCGCCCGTGATTTGATCTATTGCTCTGTCACCATCAATTGAATGGAGAATCCCTTTCTCCTTGTACCATTGTGCAAGAGGTGAAGTTTGTAGATGATAGGTATCCAATCTTGATTGTACTGTGGCTGCGTTATCGTCAGCACGACGCTTTTCCTGCCAGTTGCCACAATCACAACCAGAAGCAGCAACGGGATTGAATGTATCATGATATACCAGCCCACAACCTCCACAAGAGTATCTTCCGCATATCCTGTCAACTATTTTGCTATCAGGGACTTCAATGGCAATCACATGGCTAACAGCAGTTATTTGAGATAATGCTTCTGCTTGTGGAATTGTTCTAGGGAATCCATCAAACATAACTCCATTAACAGCATCATCTTCAAGAATTCTATCTTTGATCAAATTAATAATAACTTCATCAGGAACCAATTTGCCGGCATCCATATATCCTTTCGCCTCGATTCCAGTGAGAGTATTAGCATTGACTGCAGCCCTAAGCATATCTCCTGTAGAGACTTGAGGTAGGCCTGTTGCCTCCATTATTCGCGCTGCTTGAGTTCCTTTTCCTGCACCAGGAGGTCCGAATAAAACAATACTGCTCATATCAGTGGCGAAAAGGCATTACTCTTTCAATATACTTATTATTTCTGACCTGTTTACGCTCTACCATTTTTCTCTAACCATTGCTGCCCATAATGTGTCCATTGTTCCATTGTCCAGCCGGTAGGTAATCCCTCCGCAGGAACTGGTGGTACACTCGTTACAGGGGCTGGTATAGGTAGTTGTAATGGCGGCAATGACGGTAAAGTTGGTAATTGCTTAGATGGTAGTTGTCCCAATGGTGGAAGTCCTGCAGGAGGCAATCCAAGTGGTATTGAACCAAGAGTAATCTGCGCAGATGGAGGGATACCTGTTGGAACTTGCTTTTTCTCCTTTGGAATTATGATTGATTGAGCTAGTGCTGCAGCGATTTCATCACCTGTAACTTCGCCACTTGTTAGTTTATTTACTGCACCACCGAGATCAAAAGCCTCTTCTCGGCGAACACCAAGATGATCTGGATTGGCATGGGCATCAGGAGATACTAAATCCTCACCAGAATCTGATAATTCACCACTCTTCTTCATTTTCCTTGCATAAATTACAGCCACAATAACAAGAACTGCAATCAATGGCATTGAAAGCCATAATGGTAATAAATTGAGCAAACCACCATTTCCAGTACCTGCTTGAACGCTTGATTCGATAATCAATTGTCCTACTGCTGTGCCCTGTACCGTTAGATTCAAGGTCACCATTACACGTTTGGAAGTAGCATCTTGGTCAGGAGTCATTGATACTTTAACTGTGACCGATTCACCAATAGCTAAGTTTTGAATCGTTTGTGGTGAGAAACTAACAGTCCAATCTCCACGAGTTAATCCGTCCTTATCTAGCAAATCAATCGACATATCCCCACTAATAGGTACATTACCATCATTTCTGATTATGATGTTTTGACTAGTTGTTTGTTCTCTCGTGACACCGATAAATAGATTCTTAGAATCATCTTCAACTGAAATATTAGCGTATACAGATTCCAATACTGCGACATCTATTCGCACCGAATCCTCTACAACCCTTCCAGCGTTAGTTGCTGAAACTGAAACTAAGAGGTTAAATGCAGAATTGGTAACTGGAGAATTGGCAGGCGGGACAAACCCTAAGCGGATCGTTTTGATTTCTCTTGGTTCAAGCCATAGTGTTGGGTTTGCATAGCCTACGACCCAACCATCCGGTGCCAATCCATGGCTCCAATTGAGCGCTAATCCTGTGTTTCCAGTATTTTCAACTTCAAATTCTCCGAATGAAAATTCAGAACGGATACTCGTTTCAATTATCCCTGATGCTGGTGCTCTTAGTTCGATACCTAATTCATCCCCTACGGTTAATGAGGTCGTATTAGATCTGAAATCTTGAGCAGTTCTTTCGGTCCTAATTGTGTAGGAATTGTAATCATCTTCAACCGCCACGACTGGAACTCCAAGAATAAAGTGTACCACTTTAATTTGCCCAGGTGTTAAAGAAAGCGAAACTTCCCTAGAATCACTTTGCTGATCAATACTTACTTGTATAGCCCACATTGGGTCTGCAGGTTGAATTGATACATCTAGGTCAATATCTAAATTTCCTGTATTTTCAATAGTTAGATTCAAATGAATTTGTTGACCACCATCTACCGCGATATTCTTCGCAATAGCACTCGGTCCAATTGGACCGAAATCATCGTTTAAATCTGTCTTGAAATTACGCTGAGGCAGTACCTCAACTATGACCACTTCTGTATGGTTCATGGATGGATCAGTCAAAGAAGTTACCCAACAAGTGACTGTGTCTGTAGAGCCTGCCAGAGGTAGACCCTGTGCAACTGGTGGTACGAGAATTCTTATTGGCATTGGTAAATATTCTCTAATATCCAATGGTTCAAATTGTAAAGAAGAGGAGTTGGAACCTCCTAGCATTACTTGCCATCTATTTTCGGATACGCAATCCACTTGATATTGAGAAGGGGCATTTCCTGTATTCATTACAGAGATTGAAAAGGCTGTTGATTCACCAGGTTCTGCCATTAAACCATTAGTCCCTGCTGCGACTACATTGACGTCATCAATTGTGTCAATAGTGATTGTTAATCGCTGGGTATGAGCCACTGTTGGTTGACTTTGATAACTAACTGTAACATCAACAACGAATACTCCAGATCTAGCATACCTTGGTTCATCCATATCTTCTAAGTCAGCCGAATCATCTTCAAGATGAAGAATGACTGTTGTGTTATCTCCTGCAGTACCTTGACCAGTTAACAGATAGGGTCCAATCACCGACAATGATTTTGACCATATATCGGTAGGCGGCAATAATAAATCAGGCCGTTGAAGGTCTGGCATTTGCACATTTGTAACATAGATAGAGACACTTTGATTGCCTGTTCCTTCGTGTAAAATTGTCAAAGGAATGTCTATTCCAGTCTCATTGGCAACATCAAAATTACGCAATGCAGAATTTTCTCTTGCTTCGCTAGTAGTAGGAACTGTTCCATCAAGATTATTTGCTATTACTCGTACACCCAATGCCATCACTTCGATATCCTCAAGCCAAATATTGTTGTCAGTACCCAAATTTGCGTCATTCATTTCACTAACTTGGTTATTGGTATCTAGACTCAATTTTAATTGATGTATACCTGTGGTTGCGAATGAATGATAAATAGAAATTGATGCCAACTCCCCCGGACCTAATTGGGATGTGTCAGCCTCATAAAGAACTGTTTGAGTTGTTAAATCCTCAAGAATTACATGCATTGCACCTGCATTGATTGTACCTTGGTTATTCCAAGCAATTCGAAGTGCTACTAGATCATTCTTGAGAGGATTGGTTGAAGAAGTTACGATACTACCATCAAATGTTGTATAATCTGCCATTGGATTAGGGGTTGCTTTGGTACTCATTACTAAGCCAAATTCCTGTGAAGTACCACCTCTGTGCATTACTTTGACCAACCATTGACCAGAATTTGAGAATGTGCCTGCTGCAATTTTTATCCTCTCAACATTGTTAACATCATCTGCTTGGCCACCACTTTGAGTGAAACCATTGCTGAATACGTTGCCAAGCCATTCGTTGCCAGATGGGTCAACAAGAATTAAATCAAGGTCATTTACGAGACGGGATTCCGTTTGAGGTGCATTTGCACTACCTGCTTCATCAGCCCATACCAAAGTAATATCAATTCCATAACTTGGGTCTAGATCGAATGCATATAGTAGTCCATAACCAGCATTAATCTCACTATTATGATCAAAATAATTATCGAGAACTGTGCTTCCATCCATTGGCAATACTGTATTTTCAAGGTTTATTTGCCCCCAACCTTCAGCATAATTAGGAATATCAGCAGCACCTAAATCCACAGCCCCATTGATTACTGCTGCCTTGACCAGGGAGCCGGAAGGTGCATTAATTCCGATTTCTTCACGGATAAATTGTCTAGTGAGAGCGCTAACCCCTCCTGCAACAGCGGCAGCTTGACTTGACCCTGAAACAGACATATACAGTGATTCACCATTTCCATGAGTTCCTGTAGCACATACATTACCAGCGGGATATTTCGCTTCTTCTGCACGGCCAGAACATAATTCCATACCCGGTGCAACTACATCCGGTTTGATTCTACCATCAAGACTAGGTCCGAGTGAGGAAATTACGTCCACACTACCTATTGCTGCAGTACCGCCGGAACCAGTAGTTGAGACTCCCACAGCGAGAACATTCTTTGCGGTCGCAGGTGCTGTTACTTGACTCGCACCACTTGAACCTCTATCGCCTACAGAAAAGACTGGCATCATTGCAGGCTTATCCACGACCAAGATATCTACCGAACGTGAATCTGCTGTATATTGACCGTAATTTCCATTCGACCCCCAAGCATTGACTACAATTCTTGCAGTCATCTGTTCAGCGTCCTTTAGCATATTATAAATTGAGCCTTGGCGGCCGAATACTCCAGTAGCGTCATGCTCTAAAGCATAGAAAACAATATCTGCACCTGGTGCTATACCCTTTGCTGCTGAATCACCGCTTCCATCACCAGCAACTGTCAGAGCGATGTGTGTTCCGTGTCCAGTATTGGTATCAGCAGGAGATGGGTCGAGACCAAATTGTGTGTATACTCCAATCACTCTTCCAGTGATATCGGGATGGTCTCTGTCAAGTCCTGTATCCGTTATTGCGATCATCTCACCTGAACCATCGAGGGTGAATGTTGCGTTATTTGACACACCTAGTACGCCAGATACTGCACCTGCTACAGCATTATGTAATTCGAATTCATAACTCGGCTCTTGCCAAATTACTCGCCCATCAAAGGCGATTTGCTTGATAACAGTTGCGACATTATCACTTGCAATATTAACTTCACAAATACCAATTCCACACCATGCAGATTCGGCACCGTATGAGACTATATCTCTTGCTAGAGTACTCAAACCTGCAACTGCCAAATCAGAGGCAGGAACGATTGCTATCTTTGACGAAAACTGTGGATTATCAAGAATCAGTGGAGATATCCTCATTGCAGGATGCTCAACACCAGCCCAGCGAATTCTAGAGTCCTGTTGTAAATCTGTTAGCGTAACTCCAAATTGTGGTAGACGAATTAACCAACCTTCATCCGAAATAAAATCAAGAATTGTAAAATCATAATCATTTGATAATGATTCAAGAACTGTTCCATCATGTGAAAATAATTGAATAATTGCTAAACCTGTCACCAAGTTGTCATCATAGCGTAATAAATTAGAATCTAGAAGTGGCAATTGCTCACTGAGTGGGTCGAATGACCCAATTGCTAAATTGAGTATTCCAGTTGAAGGATTGATGTTTGATTCAATCGATTGTGGAGTGACCATTTGATTCCAATGGTCAGCAGCCAGTTGTAATTTTTGTTCTTCATTCAAGGTGGATAAGAAATTCTGTTGTGGACTCGTCAATGCAAAACTCTTATCGGTAATTATTTCAGAATCACCTTGTGAAGTCGGATTATTTGCCAGTACGGGAGAAACAGATGTTAGCAACAACAATGCTAGCATTAGTATGGCATTGCGAGAGGACATCATATCTCTCGCGAAGTTCGTACCGCTTTTGAATGCGCTCCTTGACTGTTTTCAATTGTTCCTCCTACGGAGGAATCAAATGTTGTTATATCGCGAAATTGCTGCGTCGGTTTTTGCAACGCTTGCTTTCCAATCTGCCTCAGTCCCCATCAGGGCTCTAATCGCATCAACATTCTCAGGAATAACATCGGATTCTTGGTGAATCGCTTGGAAATAATAGAGGGTATTTTTATCTAATTTAACACCATCTTCCCATACAAAAATTTCATGTAAATCGCCCCATTTACGACCGATATCTCTAGCAAATTCCATCACTTCAGCTGTTGTTGAAATACCAGTTTGTGCCCCATTCATTACAATTATCCTTGGAGAGTTCTTCCACATCTCAATAACCGATTCGGTTGTAAGGCCGTGTCCTTCTGGAAGTGTTGCCACAATTGAATGGCAATGCATTAGTGTCGTAGGTACTGCAACCGCCATCGAATTGATTTCAATTTCGGGTTTAACGGTCATTACATCGGGACCATGATGAGATGGAACTTGTAGTACAGGTTTGATAGCATTTATCGGACCGTTGTTGGAATCACCAGGATCTGCTGCACGTCTAATCATTGTGCACTCAACCTTGAGTTGCCCACAGTGATTGTAAAGAGGTACTAAGGTTCGCGATAAACCAGTTGTATTGCATGAAACTACGCGAGTTCCATTGCAATTCAAATTAGCTAAATGATTCGCTGAAGAACTGTAAGACATCTCGGTCATTGCATGTTTTTCTCCACCCTGAAAAATCCACTTAATTCCTGCAGCCTCGTACTTTTCCTTATTTGCAGCACCAACCTTTCCGGGTGAACAATCGACTACAACATCTGCAATTGCGAGCAATTCTTCTAACCCTCCATGGCATTCATATCCAGCATCAGCAAATGCTGCTATTTTTTCAGCATCATCATATGTGCAATAAATTGGAAAGTTTTTCCTTACGGCTAAATCGCAGCCAAATGCAGGACGGGTCTTCGTAACTCCTACAATCTCCATGTCATCCTGAGCGTCAACTGCATCTGCAACACGCTTACCGATGGTACCATAACCATTTATTGCAACTTTGATTACCATAGTGTTCCCTATTTGCTTTGCCTATGCGCCCCCTCAATAAACAATGCGCTTGAAGGCATCTAATTATTGGCATGAGTTATAAATTGTGTTCAAAATAATGTAGATAAAACCTATGCCTCAAGTGCCCTCCCTAAGGGAGGATATTTGAGCAGGTCATGCACACCGCAGGTTATGGCGGAAAGTATTGAAGTCGTTGAAAGGTCAATCAACATCAATGACAAACTCGGACCGAAGTTACTTGCCGCTGCTGAACAAAATGCAATTCTTCGTATTGGATGGAACCCTGCAGGGGATAAAGTTCCCAAAAATGGTGAACTCGGGTTATGCCCTGCATTGCCAAAAGGTTCCAGAATGAGAGGTCTTGGAGTATTTGGTTCTTGGATTGCTGCATATGGACAAGGTGGAGCATTTACTATCCAAGGAGATGCGGGATCATTCCTAGGTGCTGGTAATGATGGAAACACAATCCTGTGTGAAAGAATGGCAGGGAATCATGCTGGATATGCCATGAGAAATGGAAGAATTACAATTTTAGATGGTGTTGGAAACGATGCTGGGGCTCAGATGACTGGCGGTCTAATTGTAATCCGTGGCTCTACTGGTTCGAGAATCGGTGGTGGAATGTCTGATGGATTAATAGTCGTTCATGGCGATGTAGGTAGTGAACCTGGTTCTGGAATGACCGGCGGACGTATTGTAATCAATGGAAGATGTCCTACTCCTCCAAGTGGAGTTTCTCTAAGACCACTGGCTGCAAAGGAAGTGAAAGAGATTAATGCACTTCTCGGTGAAGCTGATTTAGAGATACCTAAAGATGCAGTTTGCTTAACTCCAAGCCCAACATTAAATGTTGAAGGCAGAGGAGATATTGTTTCAAGTGGAGATTTAACTGGAATAGGATTAGTTCCTTCCGATGACCATCAATTGGCAAATTATTCAGTAACAGACACAATTGCACTAATTGGTGAAAGAAAAGGAAAAAATACACCAATCGCATTACCACTCCCTCTGCTACCCATTGTACCAAGTGGCAAGGATTTGTTTATTGACAAAAATGAAGACTCAATAGCATCGAACATACTATCGCAACAGCCTTTCATCACTCTAGATTCTCCACGCCCAATCGATATAGTGATGATAAACTCGGAAAATTTACCAGATATGCCAAGATTGCTATCCAATGCCGGAGGGATCGCTTTTGACCTTGATGATTTACCGGCGATGAATTCAGAAGAAATGGATGGTATGCTCGTTGCCACAACATATCTTGTCGGATATTCAGCACCGGTCATATTTATCCAAGGATTGGGAAGAATTCAACCCCTACACGTTCGCAGTTCACACCACAACATAGACCTTGCAGTAACTCGTATTGAAGATGGTTCGGGCCTGCCAGAATATGCAGCATTACCATTGATTGGACGTTCTAGTAAAAGCCATCTTGAAGGAACTAATACGCAGGCAGGAATCCTGTTAGGTTTTTCTGCTGATGGTCATGACTTGGCGATATTGAAAGCCAGTGGAATCTCGGTTATCTGTTGTGAAGTACCAATGGTTGAAGCTACTGATTTAGCTAATTGGTTGAGTAGCATAAGTATTGACATTACCGCCATACTTCGCCGACTAGGTTTGTCCTCAATAGATGAGTTAAAGCGAACCCATCTACGTGCTTTGGACCATGAAACTGCTGCGGTTAGCGGATTGCGCTTAGCCGGATATGAACGCCCATTGCCACATTGGTTCGCGAGGTGATCTTATTCCGACTATTTCTGTACAACAGAGTTTATTGTCCGAGATTATGAAGTCACATGGACTTGTACATGATATCGCAATTCTCGCAGACCAATTACCATTGATGGGAACTGATATCGGTAATTGTGATGACGAGGTTCTAGACATTGAAATATTCCCCGATAGGCCAGACTTGTTGTCTGGAGAAACATTGGCATTTGCGCTCAGACCCTTTTTGCATGGAACTACTGCAGCACCAAATATGAATGTCATCAAAGGAACAATTGAGATGAATGTGGATTCGGAACTTGCAACGATTAGACCAGTTATACTCGGTGCGGTTGTCAGAGGAGTTAATATTGGCACAACTTCAGATGAAAAAGATGTATTCATTCAAACATTGATGGACCATCAAGAAAAGTTACATTTCGCTTTAGGACGTGGCAGAAAGCGTGCCTCAATTGGCGTCCATGACCTAGCAAAATTACAGCCCCCGTTCAGAGTACTAGGTGTCGATAAAGATTATTCCTTTACACCACTCGCTATGGAACATGATATGACTATTACACAAATATTGGAAAATCATCCTAAAGGAATTAATTATGCTCACCTAATGGCAGATATGGAACGCTATCCAATAATATTGGACTCAAACGATAAAGTTCTATCCTTCCCTCCAATCATCAATGGAGACCACACCACTGTTACACATTCGACCACTGAATTTTTCATTGATGTCACCGGTTGGGACCGCCGTGCTTGTGAATCATCTTTGATGCTGATAGCAATGCAATTAGCAGAGCATGGCGGAGTCGTTGAATCAGTAATTGTCAATGGAATAGATGGAGTAAATGAGATTATTCCTAATGGTAATGGAATAAATCACAGCGTACCACAACGATTGGTAAATGGTCTATTGGGGAGAGAATTTTCATCAGATGAACTGTCTACTTCAATAAATCGAATGGGTGGTATTTTTTCTGGCCTCAGCCCAGCGCCTGAAGACTCCCCAACAATTCCAAAGCGTATGGCAGATGCTGCTGCAGGAGAGCAAATGCTTAATTTCATCATGCCGCGATGGCGATTTGACATCTTGCATCCAGTAGATTTAGTTGAAGAAATCGCTATTGGTCATGGATATGAAGATCTAGGTCAAGATGTTGCAAAGGCACCACTAACCGCAATTCCACGTTCTGACAATCATATCAGAAGGAGAATTAGAGATTCATTACAAGGTCTTGGTTTTATGCAAATCCAATCACTGACTCTGTCAAATGACCGTGACCAATTTGAATTGATGCGATGGCAGCAAAGTGGAGAGGTTACTAGAATCACCAACCCAATTACAATCGACCATACACTGCTACGGCAATATATCCTTCCAGGATTATTTAGATTACTTGCAAGCAACCGCCATCATGAATTACCTCAAGGGGTATACGAATTGGGAACCGTTGTTAGAGATCACAAGAATTGCGACCGTGTTGCATTCTTAATGGCGGAAAAGGGCGGCGGTTTTGCTGCTGTTCGCGGCAGAATCCAAGCAATGCTGAGAGACTTGGGCGCAAAAGATTACACAATTGAGGCGCTACCAGATGGTGAGGGTCCTTGGTTGACTGGAAGATCTGCAAAAGTATTGATTGGAGGCACATGGGTAGGATGCTTTGGTGAAATAGACCCATCAGTATCAAATGAGTTTGAACTCAAAGTACCTATCAATGGAGCAGAATTTGATGTTATATTGCTCAATTCTGCACTTCCAGACCCAGTTTAATCAATGCCATTTAGGCATTTTGAATCTCAAGAGTATGGAATGTACGAGCCGTTATTATTCTTGATGTGCGGGGTTGCATCAAAACTTCCATCTACCTTTTTCTTGTAATGATAACCATCTGTATGATGAACCCAAGTAAACGCTGGAGTTTGTGGCACTGCTGGTGGCGCTGCTTTGGATGGTACTACTGGCTTAGTAGGAATTGCAGGTGGAGATGATTGTACTTGATTAAGCGTCTCGGTTCTTACACTAATATCTGGTAGAGTTTGTATTTTCACAGTAGATTCTGGTTTACTCGAAGATAATTGCCCATCCCCAGAAACAATTCCATCATATTGAGAAGAATGATCTACAGCCTTAGTTACTTCAGTCGCCCCACCACCTAATAGTGCAAGTGCAGATTTGTAATCATCTGAAACTTTGTGAGACTCATCTGTTAATGTCCGCTGACTTGTATGTTCACCCATCTTGTAAATTATTGGCGCTGGCGCCTCTTCTTCGAGCTGGTCTGGTTCCTTCTTTTTTCCGAAAGGCCAAATTGGTGCCATGGTTCGGCCAAAACCACTTCTTTGAAGAAACCTGTCATTGGCCATACTAGAATTTTTAATTTATTATTGCATTAATTTGTGCGCACCAAATGCGACTATTTGAAGAACTTAACCGCTTGCAGTGTGTTATGAGCAGATGGATTGTTCTTGCACTTTTCATCATTCCGAGCCTATTCCCAATGGTGATAGCATCAGTTCAATCACAGGCAAGAGAAAGTAATGAAATAATGTCTTTATACACACCCTCCGAAGTAATAGTTCATCGAGGTGAAATGTCAGAAGTGTTCTTTACAACTCATAATATTGCAGATGGTGTCCAAACTTTTACCGCTAATATCGAAAATGTGAGTTCTGATTTATCGATAACTGGATTACCACTAAACTACACATTGGTAGAGAATCGCTTGCAACAATTAAAATTTAATGTCACCGCTAGTAGTAGTTCTGAATATGGTTCTACTTTTATTACTCTGAATATTACAACGGATATGGACTCTAGTTTCATAGTATCACAAATCCTTGTAACCATCGCACCACAAAGCAACCTAACTTTTGGAGTCAGTGGCGTTTCAACATTTACTGTTGATGCAGGAACTAGAACTTCTGTTGCAGTCAACATAACAAATAATGCGATATTTGATGATAATATCACTTACGATATTTACTCATCATCAACTTTTAATTGGGGTTGGACGATGAATGAAACTGCTGGAAATAATGCTTTTGAAACTTTAGTGCCAGGCCAATTATCTTATGTGTTTGTATGGATTGATATTCCACAAGTAATGGATGGTGCGCCTTTGCAAGGCCAAGGCCCTCTATTTACCCTTAAAGCAGTATCTGGACTAGATAGAGCCTTAAGTCAATGGTCATTTAATTTGATTTATGATTCCTTTCGCAATGCAAGTATTGACTTTGCTGAGCCTGATTTAGAATTAGCGCCGGGTGAAGATGGAAGGTTAGAAATCACTCTACGCAACACCGGAAATGTGGATAATAGAATGAATCTCACAATGCAAGCAATAGATGAAAACGGGGATACTTTGAATGGTTTTAGCAAATCCGATCGTTTTGAAAATGACGGATGGACTGTAGCATTATTCAATGGATTAGAAGACCAGTTTCTAGGACCTAATGAATCAAGAACGATAGATATCGGTTTCCAATCACCAGTGCAATATAGCGGTTCAATTAATGTTCGCTTCTTTGTTTTTGCAATAGGGGCGTATGAGCGCTCTTATTCAATTGATGTCGGTGCTACAATTGTTAGAGAAAGAGCTGGAGAAGCATCTCTTAGTACTGCCGGATGTCATAAGTTACTACCAATGCAATCATGCAATTCGACTATTGAAGTCACCAATACCGGTAATGCAATTGATTATTATTCGCTTGAATTATTGAGCGCACCAGAATTTGTCAATGTCAGTGTCCCAACTACTGGCATAGAAATCGCTAATACATTTAGCGATGAATTCCCGGAGATTACAATAACCGCGAGTAATGATTCAATCGCTTTTGAAAATGGTAATGTTAGTATCGCTGTAAATTTCCTTAATAGTGAACGGTTGCAAATAATTAACATTCCAGTGAAAATCGCCCCTGTAATAAATTGGTCATTTGAAAATGTTAGCGAAGAAATTGATTCAAAGGGTAGGCTCTTAATCGTAATGACTTTGCGCAATCAAGGTAATGCATTTGATGGATTAGTCGCTCAATTACAATCATCACATTCCACCGACATGGCATTTGTTCCGCCTTCCATTGCGATTATAGAAGAAGGAGTGGAAAATCCAAGGTCCTTTGAGATATTTGATATTCCAGTCGGCGCTAACTTCACAGTGATAGCCTGGGTTGAAATTCCGGTAGACCAACAAGCAAATGGAACTATTTGGATAAATACGACAGTACGTTCCAAATTTGCCCCTGAAATTGAATTCATCCACACATCATCAGTTGATTATAAAGGAATTCCTTGGCAACCAACATTAGTAGAAGATGAACCTTTAATCGATTTTGCTCAAATAATGTCAACTACTTGGGAAGTTCTCAAGGCTTGGTCATTAGTAATAATGGCGATATTTGTTGCGAGTATGCTTCTTCTCAAAGCGAACACTGACCGAATTAGCCGTAAGGCTGAGGAAGCGATAAGAAGTGAGTTATACGCTCAGAAAAATAAATCCCCTGAACAAGTTGATGATTGGATGGGGAAATTCTCTCAAAGGAGTCAACAACCTGAAATCGAATCTGCATTACATGTTCAAAAGGAACATTTTGAACAAGCATTTACTTCACGTGCGGGTGTAAGTCAACCAGCAACCCAGCCGATGGAACCATCTCTAAGAGATGCAGCAGCCACTGTACTAGAATCTCATGATGCCGCAAATGTGAAGATGGGGGCGGATGAGTTACTTGGAAATATTCAACAACATGGAATTGCCATTCCGCACCAATCTAATGAGTCATTAGAAATCAAAAAGAGTGAAACTGAAATGACAACTAGGCATGACCCGCAACAGATACTTGGAGAATCTCCTGTTGCAGAAAGTGTATCAAGTGTCCCGTTACCTAAATCAATTCCATCGATGCCAGATTTAGATGATTTAGATATTTGAGGTGTTTTGATGTGGCGAGTAGGTCTAGATGAGGCTGGAAGAGGGCCTTGCCTTGGACCTTTAGTAGTAGGAATATGTGCTGTTCCATATGAGGACATTCAATTATTAATTGATGCAGGCGTCAAAGACTCAAAAGATTTGAGCGCTAAAAGAAGAGTGGAATTAGTAGACTGGTTCAAACAGCAAAAAGATTCGAGGGGATGGGAATATGAAGTCAATATTTGTAGTCCTGAAAGAATAGATATTGCTTTATCTGGAGATGGTCTCAATATTCTTGAGGTCGAATTATTTGCTGAGTGTCTTAATTTATTATCACAACGAGTATCAGAAAAAGTATCCATCTTGGCTGATGCATGTGATGTAATCCCGCAAAGATTCACAGATAGAATTGTTGCGAGAATAGACAATTGGCCATGGCCTGAAAGTGAAATGGAGAGTCTTCACAAAGCCGATTCGATTGACCCCGTTGTTGGTATGGCGAGTGTTTTTGCAAAGGTTACAAGAGACCAAGCGGTAGAACAAATCTCACAGCAAGTTGGTTTTTCGGTTGGATCCGGATACCCGAGCGATCCGAATACCAAGAAAATATTGGACCAATTAGTTACCACTCCTCTTCCGTATACTGAATTAAGATGGGCCTGGGCTACAATCAAAAATAAGTGGATGGAGAAATACGATACTCCACCACCGATTAGGAATGATTCGGTAAATATTCAAACCACATTATTTTGATTTGTTAAGCCACTTAATTGATGAATGGTTGTCCGCTGGCAGTGTTGAAGCGTATGAGTTGGACACCAGATGAGGAAACATTAGCGGCCATCCGTCACCTAGCAATTCAAAACGCTATTGAGTATGAAGGTAAGGCCGTTCCAGGCTCAGTCATTGGCCGAGTAATGGGCGCAATGGCAGATTTACGCCAACACGGAAACGTGGTCAGTCCGATGATTATTCAAGCTGTTATTGAAGCAAATAATATCGCATCATCACAAGGAGTGGATGCATTGATTGAAATTCTTCAAAATGAAGCGCCACACCTTCTCTTAAGGCGTGAAAAGAAGGAAAGAAGGATAGGATTACCAGAACTTGTAAATGCGGTTAAAGGTAAGGTTGTATTGCGATTTGCACCCAATCCAAATGGTCCGCTATCTTTCGGTCATGCCCGAGGATTGGTTATCAATTCCACATACGCCAAACAATGGGATGGTGAACTAATTCTAAGATTTGATGACACAGATACTACCGTCAAACCACCACTGCCATCTGCGTATGAGCAAATACCGCAAGAAGCCGAATGGCTAATTGGCTTCAAACCTCATCGAATTGTCTTCGCTAGTGAAAGGATTAATCACTATTATGAACATGCTATTATGATGTTAAACCGAGGTTTTGGTTATGTTTGCCAATGCTCTGGTGAAGCATTTAAGGTATTTAGAGGATCCAAGACCGAGTGCCCTTGCCGTAATAATTCTTCTGAAATCAATATTGAATTATGGAACAAAATGAATGATGGTAGTTTCGTTCCAGGTGATGCTGTTGTCAGAGTCAAAACCGATATGGAATTAAAGAATCCTGCTCTAAGAGATTGGCCTGCATTACGAATACAGGATACTGAAAAGCATCCACATCCTCGTGAAGGAATTGGAAGTAAATATAAAGTCTGGCCTTTACTTGATTTCCAATCTGCTGTAGAAGATTACTTGCAGGGAGTTACACATATAATCAGAGGAAAAGATCTGATGGACTCAACCAGAAAGCAGACTTTACTGTACCAGCATTTCGGCTGGAAATATCCTGAAACAATGTACTGGGGTCGAGTGAAAGTCCACGAATGGGGAGGATTCTCAACTTCACAAATGCGGAGAGATATTGAAGCAGGATTATTTGAAGGGTGGAATGACCCTCGGCTTCCAACATTATCTGCACTAAAGGAAAGAGGCATTACCGCACGTGCATTACGACACTTTTGGGTAGAACTTGGAGTTACTCAAAAGGACATCAGTGTCCCATTATCTACGTTATATAGCCATAATACCAAGGAAATAGATGCTACAGCACCACGTATTTCATTCGTTAAAAACCCTGTAAAAATATCTCTCCACGGTAACTGCCCAGACAACATTATCATTGCAACGCATCCGAATGACAAAGGTATGGGCCAACGTGTGTTCAATCTAAAAGACAACTCAGTACACATTAGTGCTGAAGATGCAAATCAAACAGATACACGATTGAAAGATTTCTGCAACATTTCAATCGATGGAAGCATTGCACAAATCACTTCAACTGAAAGAATTGACCAAAGGTCAATTATTCACTGGGTTGGTAGCAATTGTGAAGATGCTGAGTTAGTAATGGTTGAAGATGACAAATTAGTTTCGATTAAGGGTAAGCTCGAAAACCATGACTATCCAATAGGCACTGCTGTACAAATGGAACGAATCGGTTACGGGATTATAGTCGCTAAAAATAAAATTGTTTTTACACATAATTGATATCACGACCCATATTATAATATCCAAACAATCATAGAGCATGACAATGGAACTCGGAGTGGTGAAACCAGTGACGAAGACTGTTGCAGACTTAGAACTTGATGATGAACATATTACTGCGGGCTTGGATGATTCATTACAAGAGGGGGCAAATAGGCTCCTCAGCGTCCCTGGTGGAGTGCTGATTATTCTTAATGACGATAGCCAAGTTAAGGGTGTAATCGGAACAAAACAAATGTTAACTGCAATAGCAAAAGGTTCTGATATTAGTTCGACAAAATGTAATCAAATAATGGAAATGGATTTTCTTCAAGTAGAATTGACTACTCCACTAAGTGAAGTTCTTGCTGAGATTAAAAAGCGTAGTCCTCAAGCAGTAGTTGCTGTAAATAATGGAGAATTTGCTGGATACTTTTCACCATCTGATTATACACATGCAAGAAGCATTGTCAAATCATTGAAGCAGGTATTCAAGGCTTAAGCCTCAAGCAACCAATTTGATTACCCTTCCGCAACCATTGCAAGGGAATCTAAATGGGCGTTCATTGCTATCGACTGGATTAGAAGTAGAACAAGCAGGACAAGGTATGGTAGGGATTACCGGATCATCCATTTCTGCCATATTCAAACGCCTTGGACTAATTATTGCAGTAAACCACCAGATTACAACTACCGTAGCAATTGAACCTGCTACAAAGATTGCCGGGAATGCAAAGTAATGTATCGCTGCTACGATTAGAATTAATACCGTCTCACCGTATAACCAACGGCGATGCCTTTTAGCCGTCATGCGCAAAGCAATCCACCAACCTACAAGGAAAGTCATCACTACAAGAATAAACAAAGGAGCTGGTGAATGTACTGGCGAAGAAGTTGGGTTGATCGAAAGGGTAAAATCCTCATCTTGTGGAATATTATCGCCTTCAAGTGATAGTACTTCACCCCAAGGTAGCCTTGAATGTTTGAATGTCAAATCTTTGCTTTCACGTAAAGTTGCTGCTGAGAATGAAGTTGTTGCTGTTGTCTTGCCAGTAACCTCCAACTTGTATTCAGCCCATATTGGAGCAGGCTGAACTACGATGAAACTGCGAATTAAATCGATTCCTTTACCATCCTCTACATATTCTGTGGTAGAGAATTTAAGTGTTAATGGATGAGTTACAACTGCATCTTCACCTTGTAAGTCTAATTCGATTCCTATCGTCTCAAAGTCTCTGAAAGAACCTAATAACTCCTCGGCATCTATTGCCATTCCAGAGGCTAAATATACGGTTGCAAGATTGCTCAATTGCCTTTCGAATTCATCAACTTCTACTGGCTCAATAAATCTGCTAACTCTTTCTGCCTCACCGACAGCTCCAGCGTTAAAGTGACTCAGTACTGGAGATAACTGTGGGTTGTCATCACCAATATGGTCCATACCCCAGCGCATCCAAAAGGCCATTTCTCCATCGACCTCAATAGTAGTAACACGAGATAGTTTCAGTTTTCCATTATCCGACTCTAATTCCATATTTGAAGTAATATGAAGTGGACTTCCATCTCCATTTGTGCGTAGTGGCTCATCAGGAGGATAATAACTTCCAGTACCGCCACCGGTGTCAAATGTTTCAATTTCAAATGTACTAGAACCTGATAATGTCGGCCCTGTAGTTTGCAAATTAAAAATAACTTCAACGTTGATATTTTCGATCCCACCACTGGCATCAGTCCATGTCCAAGTTATCCTAACTGCATTACCGACTGCTGTTTCAATCGGGTCATCTGTCAATATAATTCCGTTCACTTTCATAGTAATTGACTCGGAATGGGCTAGTGTTTCCATTCCCCAAGGTGAATCAATAATTAGAGGCAAGTAGACATTGGAACCTTCTATTTCAGGGTCAAGCAACTTTAATTCAAGTAGCGGAATTGTTGCAGTTAGTATTGCATCATCATCAGATGAACCCCATTTTAATTCCAATTTAGCATCACTTGCAGGAACGCTAAATACTATTGTTCTTGCAGTCAATTGAACTTTAATCGGATTGGATAACACTCCTTGTTCAACATCAATCTCAAACTCTAGCGTTCCTGTTCCTTGTGCTAGGAATGAAGAACCTGGGTTGGTAAATGCTTCACCGATCATTATTGAGCCCGCAGTAATTGTAACTGATGCATTTATTTGGGCACCACCTGCATCACTAACTTCATAGGGAATAGATAATGTCCAGGTATCTGAAGGATAAGGCCCCGTCCAAACAGAATTAAGAGTCCAAACTCCCACTTCTTCTTCCGATGTAACGGCATTAGAAATTGTTGCCATTTGTGAAACATCTGCTAATTTCTGAGAGAAAGGGGATAATGTACCCGAGGATGATGAACCTAGTAAATGTAAGTCAACTGTTTCCGAGTCACAACAAACCACCACTTCATCTGCAGTTGCAATCATGGCCGGTGAAATAGCCATAGGAGCCATTAGTGAACAAAGAAAAAGTGTCAAAATTAAAAACGGCTGTTGTGACATTGACACCACTAATACCTAACGGATAGGACATAACACATAACCCCAACGATTGAAAAATCGTCTATGCATCAAAATACGCTACTAATCGATTAAGCGAAAGTGAAATTTCACAACGCTTTTTCTAGTAATGTACCCAACTCTTTCTCGAATAATGAAACGACTGCCTCTCCAACTTCACCTTGCAAATCATCCGGTAGTAATCTCAAGCCAAGGCGTGTTGCAGCACGGGTTGCTTTTAATTCAGCATAAATTGTTCTTGCTTTGGTATGGAAATAATATGAAACGGCTTCTTTGACTTCCGCTTTCAATTCTGGGTCAGCATCAATCACATTTCTGACATGTGCTTTCAATTCATCTTTTACTAAATCTCTAAAGGCTTCAATTACCAAGTCTTCTGTAGACATTAGATCTTTGACTTGGTCACGTATGCTTCCGGTCAACAATCGCTCAATAGCCATGATTAACCCAATGTGTTGTGTGATTTCAACCCGTCGGTTCAAATTATTGAATCAAATTGCCAGTTGTAATGAAATCATCAAGAAGTTCTGAAGCGAATAGTTTGACTTTAGCATCCTCATCTGGCCATTGCTTTGATGCTAGAAATAATTGACTTGCAATATCGATTGGTGATGAACTAATTACACAGCGATGCCAAACTAATTCTTCTAACCGGGGGGTTGAAAGTGTTGAGTCGTTTAATGTTGGAAGTATCAGTTCACTTAGTGCCTGACTACGTTCGTCAATGTTCATTTTCGGCCATCCCTTGGATAGACGAGAAAGCATTCTTTCAGCTAAATTTGGAATCATTGCACTGGCTGGTTTCTCTACTTCTGGTAAACTAACTGTACGTAATGAACCTTCATCCCGAAGGTGATCCCGGACGAAAGTGTGTATCGGGTCAAATGTTGTATCGAGGGCTTCACGTAGCCAAAGTCCACTTCCTGAAAATGGCCGTAACCTGCGAACTCGGGTACCATTTGGTGCGATTATAGCAGCGATTGCTGAGCACTGCGCAACCACATCTAGTCCACCCATACGTTCGGATTTTTTTGTACCCATTCTCACGCCAACTGAAAGAGGCATTATGTGAATATATTCAGTGGCTGGAATTTCCTTGATTTGCCAAGTATCATCAAATGGGTCAATATGAACAAGCAATCCTTCACCAATGGGCTGGGGTTGAGGGACTTCATCTCGCGGAATATTTCTATGACTAGGTAATAACTTTCTTTGATATCTAATGCCATTATCGAGACAAGCAGATTCAATTTGAGAGAGAGCAAGAATTCCTTCGAGGTCAGCCGGTGCATGGATGTGAACTATCTTTGCTTGCAATATTTTGGATGCAATTTCTGTTAGAATCTTTCGCACATCTGCGAATGGGGCTGTTGACAATAAATCATGCATCACAACCCCTCCAGTAATCCTGCTATATGCAACCCTTCTTTAATCTCAGTGATTGATTCAAATGTGCAGATAGGTTTCAAAGTAGTAACCGTCTACATTATCAGCCATGCCCAATAACATTCAATTGAGGGGAATCTATTGACCGTTAAGAGGACACTGAGAACGACCGTACCGACAAGAACTGTTCTAGAGGGCGGTGGTTTCCCAGTAAGACGACCCATTCCGATGAGTGCCTTGACCAGCCCCTTTCTTTTACTTGATGAAATGGGCCCAGTAAATTGGCCCCCTAGCGCTGCAATCGGGGCTCCGAATCATCCTCATCGTGGTTTTGAAACGGTCACATATTTACTCAAAGGTAGAATGAATCATGCTGATTCTGCTGGTAACTCAGGCGAATTAAACTCAGGTGATGTTCAATGGATGACCGCAGGTAGAGGTGTTATTCACTCAGAATTACCTCACCCTGACTTCCACAAAACTGGTGGAGTTATGCATGGTTTCCAAATATGGGTTAATCTACCAGCAGCAAATAAAATGATGCAGCCAAGATATCAGGATGTTCCTGCAGAAGATATTCCTGTGGTGTGTTCACTAGATGAGTTGGTAACAGTTCGAGTCATCGCTGGTCAAAGTTTAGACCAATCTGCCGTAATTGATACGGTTATTCCAATTACATTTCTACATATGACATTGAAACCCGGAGGAAAAATTATTCAATCTATCGAAAAGGGTTTGAATGGAATGATATATTGCTTCTCAGGCAGTTTAAAGATTGATCAAAAAACGCTAAATGATGGTCAATTAGGAATCCTTAGTGATGGTGATGAAGTACATTTATCGGTTAGTGACTCTGCAAAAGAAGATGTGAATATATTGTTTTTAGCAGGTCCACAAATTGATGAACCTATCGCTCGTTATGGCCCATTTGTAATGAATACTGAGCAAGAGATTATGCAAGCATATGCAGATTATAACGCTGGAACTCTTGCTTAAAAATCAATAGTAACTCTAGAAACAATAATAAAATGTTGTAGAGTGTAGTTTACTCTGCCTACAGCAGAGTTAATCATGCTTGTAACCCCACTGGAAGATTTACTGAGCGAGGTTCACTCTACCATCAAACGAAGCTCGTTACGCTTGTAGCGCCAGTCTCCAGATAGTTTTCCTTCAGATTTGTAATAGCGTGCAAGACGGCGGATTTTTGCCTCTGTTAATTCAAGTGAACGCTTGTTGTGAAGATCTTTGTGGTTTCCAGAACCAAGATGATTGATGACTGCAACTGCTTGACGCATTAGATTCATCATATCTTCAGGGAATTTTCCGCCGACATTGTTGTCAGACAAGAGTTTTCCAATACGCATCCCGATTACTAGGCGTACGTTTGGAACCGCGTGTTGGTCACGAAGGATAGTTCCAATCTCAGCAGTTGACTTTCCACTCTTTGCAAGTTCTAGAATAAGTTCAGTAACAGCAGCTTTGTCTGTATTAGACCAAGAAGGTGCTTCTGATACAAATGGCTTACTTGAACCGCTTTTCCCACTTCGGGATTTGTACATACGTGCCATGTCAAACTACTCCTAACGATTCGGCGACTTAACTCCCCCTCTTAACCGCTTTGTATGGTAGCCATCTGAAACCAATCTAACAAACGGTGTACAGCAGAGAATAATTTACCAATTTTTACATCAAATTCTCTGGTGTGATTTGGCTAAACGACCAGGAGTTCCTGCCCATTCCCAAGCAGGAGCAAAGGCTCTTGCCAAACCAATAACCTCTCCATCTTGCATTACCAAAAGGTCCTGCCCTGCTTTGATTGAAGAGTCAAACGACTTTACGATTTGATGGAAAATATCACCCTTCCAAGATACGCCTGAGTTGATATGGACTTCTGGAAGTGATTTGTGTTGAGCCAATTTCAATACAACCGCCTTTGACAAAGAAAAACCACCACGCTCTATTGACCACTGTGCCAATTGCGTACCACCTTCTTCAATCTTCCAAAAAGGAGGTTTTCCTCTAACTTTTACCCCTTCTAACCAATGGTCATTATTCATGTGTTTTCTCGCTACACTCGAAAAGTTATCAATATTAATTTGCTCACCGCGACGACGAGATAATGAAAAGTCTGAAACAGCAGTTTTTACAGTATCGGTTAGAACTTGTAATACATCAAATGCGCCTGCTGATTGACCTTGACGAGTATCTATCATCTCAACATCAACAAAGGATAAATCCATTCCGCTGTGATTGATTATTCTCTTGTATGAGTGATTTTTTAGTAATGCGGTCAACATTCTCTTAATTCTCAATACTTCATCGCTACTCCAATCACCAGTTACTGGGACATCATAGTGTGCCGCTGGCCAAACTTCTTCTAAGTCTCTAGGGACTAAACCAAGAGGTGAAGTAATTATTACTTCATGGCAAGCACTGGTACCTATCGCACTAATGAATCTGCCATGTGACTTGGATAGTCTGTATGGTTTCTTTGCGCTGCATGGAAGTAAAATCAGTACTTGATCTAAGTTATTTGGAGCTCGATAATCAGTGCAAATATAATTCTCCCATTCTGCTATAATGGGATCTGTTTGAGTCGATTGTGAATAGCAATGGAATACTCTGTTACGGTCAACATGTGAGGTCAAAATACCCTTCATACCTGCAACCAGTGCATCATGTCGGCGTAAATGTTCAACCAGTTTTGGACTGTTCAAACTTTGTTTGTCAACAAGTGCACGGAGAGAACCTTGCTCTAGTGCAGCACGTGTTTCTGCAATCGCTTGAACCCATTGTGAGAGTTGCGAATCCATATCACTACTCTCATTCATAGAATCAACAGTATATCTTGGGCCGCCAACACTGAGTAGAACGCCTGCAGCAGATGCTTGCCGAGACCTTGCCATATCGAATAAATCAACACCGAACCAAGTCAATACTGCTAGATTATCAGGTCCACCAATTCCAGGAGTCCATAATAATGCACCAGGGAATCTACGCTTCAATACTGAAATCGCTTCAACTAATTTTCCTGGCTGGCTTGTCAATTGCAATGCGTCAACTAGAACTACTATGTCCGGAAACAATTCAGGATCCATTAGAGTATCATCATGCTTCAATCTCTGCCAAGAAACTGGTAATAAATTCGAAGTCCCTGCTACTTCACCGGCATCTGCTTCATCGAGTGAAGGAGGCAATACATTACCTATTGAAACTTCATAACTCGGGGAATTTTCTGTGAAATCCGGCGGAGATAATGGTAGCCTTGATCCAAGTGTTAGTATCGCCGGAATATCTCCGCTCCGAGTCGACTTAAAGGGTGCTATATTTGCAGATACATCTTGATCTCCATCTAGCAATACTAGGGCTGGAGTGTGAGCAGTAGGTGTTTTTCTATCACCTAAGCCCCAACTTCGAGCAAAGCGGTCGCGGGCGATAACAACCCGTCCCAATCCTTCCGCCATGCCGTGGGCTGATGGCAGGGCTTCTTGAAGCATTTGAACAGTTTCAAAGAGATGGATTGAAAGTCCTCTTACTCTACGATGCATCATGGACAACAGGGGTGAGATGGTACCAAGTGGTATTACAAAATCAAACTCTACTGTTGTTTTGATAATTTGTTTAATGCTTTTCTCATTAATTCCTACTGTTGGTGCTCAGCAAAGTAATACTGTATCTATTGTTGATGGAAGGATTGTGGGATTTCTATCTCAAGTGGACCAAATTCACCGCGTAAATACAACTGTTGAAGCCGGTCAGTGGCTCAGTGTCACTGTCAAATGTGGGCAATGTACTGCTACGATTTCAATCGCTGAGCAAGATATTAGTACCACCAATACTGCTGTAATTCAAGCAATTGAGTCCGGATTAGCAACTTTAGAAATTGTTTCAGACATTACTGAGATGGTAATGTACACTTTCACTGATGTGATTTCTGAAGATTACCCTACAATTAGACCAGCACCTTCACAGACTATTGCGCTTGATAGCGGTGGTGTTTGTGATTCTAACTTCTCATGCCTTGATGCTGATAGGGGATATTTGGCTGCGATTTCCATTGGTGAGTTGAATAGTGATTCATATATTTCAGGGGTTCTCGACAATGATAAGTCTGAATATGTTGCTATTGAAGTTGAAAAGGGAGATAGCCTTGAGATTTCTTTGCTTCACTCAACTGCTGATTTAGAGGTTAGTGCATTCTTCCAAAATGCAACCGCTGAAGTGACCTATTCTTCAATTATTTCTACTATGGTTGCTTTTGAACCATCCCTAATGCCAGAGCCTGTATATTGGGTTGCAGATGATGATGGTAGAATCATAATGAAATTTGACAGTGCATCACAAAACACTGCTTGGGTGGTTGCTCGTACTATTCATAAAATGAGTGAGATGAGCGACTCGGAATGCTATTCAATTACATACGGTGCTTGTGTCACTGGCCATACGAGAACAACTACAACTGTAGATTGGAATGAAACAAGTGAATTGATTTTAGTTCCTCAGCAGAACGATGTAACTGTTCAATTAACTCATGTAGTAGATGGAACTATGATAGCGATGGAACCGATTCAGATAGAGGCTGATAGAGCACAATCAATTTTTGCATACCCGAATTCAAGTGCTGCGATCATCACTATTGAATCTCCTGTATTTTGGCTTGACATGTACCTATCAGATTACTCGGATTTTAATTCAGGAAACGAGGCACCATCTCTGTTACCAATGACCGCTGAATCCGATAATGAGTCATATCCAATTCTACCAATTGATAATTTAGTCCACCATGCTGAACTAACACTTAGCATCCATGATATTTCTGATGTCTATAAAATTGAGATAGATGCTTGGGAAGAATCATTGCACCTAGTACAAATTACTGCTGAAGGTGATGTTCAAAATTTGCGAATAGAAATGTGGAATATGGATCAAGAAACATGGATTGCTAATGAGTTCATTGAAGCAAATTATACTAATGGGAAGTTGCAAACTGCACTTCAAGTTGGACCGGGTACTCATTTCGTTCGTATTTCGCTGATTGATGGCGCCCTATACTTGAACTCACAAAATAATTCATGGGGTCAAGAGGATGAATCTATTTCATATCAATTGTCCACTCGATACACACTCGTTGATGAAGGTGAAGAACCTTGGTTCCCTCCAAGCGATAAAGCGGTTCGCTATGGAGGAATTATGAGGTGGATATTAGGTTCACTATTTTTAATTCCTGTTGCTTTTTTAGCATACGATTTACAAAAAAAGAAGAATTTTGCAAAGCTAATGGCCAGTAAAAAGGAACGGTTATCTTGGTTTAAACAACGCCTAGATGAAGGTACTTCAGATGTTAAAACCTCTCGTAGCGATTTAGTTAAAGCGCTAATGGCAATCGCAACTTTGGACTGGGAAACCGGCCTAGAAACATGGGGCAAGCCTACAGCCCAGCATAGAACTGAAAATATTGCAATCGCTGCGTGGACTGTTGATGAGAGATTGGTAAAGGTCAGTGGCAGTTGGCCATTGATTATTGGAATTCATGTACTAGAAGGCAATTGGGAATTGGCAGCGCTACGTTTCGATGCCCCTCAAGGTCAACCTTGGAATGTTGTTAATGTGGACCCGAGATTTTTGCATAATGGAGAAGAAGTATTCGTTGATACAATTAATGCAGGAAGTAGAACGTTCCTAGCGGTTGAATTAGAAGGAAGTTCGGATTGCGTTGATATTGAATTCAACGGAAAAATGAATAACATTCCAATGGCTGCTAGGATTCCAACTACAATTTGGCGTAATGCCGGACAAGTGGAAGAATAATTCACATCTTCAATAACGATTGGTCCAATCGTTTATATATGCTTAATTAGAAGTACTAGTAATGACGAGTTATGGTGAATACAGACCGTATGTTGCTCTTTCCTCCTTGGAAGAATGGTTAGAAAAAAAAGGAATCTCACCGACATTTTCAACTGTTTTCACATGGAGTATGCCAGATATTCTTTCAACTTATGAGCAACAACAAAAAAACCTTGATACCATTATTGAACAAATTGAGGAAATTACTGCTGAATTTGAAACGCTTCATGAATCAAGAATAGCATACATGGTAAAGCATGGAATCGAGAATTGGCATCAATTAGACCCTGTGAAAGATGTTGAACACTTGGCCATAAAAGATTCACTTTTTAGTACTATCAAAATCTCAGTAACTGAAGGAAAAAGGCTCAAAAAAGAGCGCACTGGAATAGAAGCATCCATCCCTTTGTTGGCTGGAATACTGGTTGGAACGTATACAAGTTTCTCTTCTATAATCAATCAAGAAACAAACAAACATTGGACATTTACAGGGATGAAACATCCTAATTTTAAGAGAAAATTCGATAAATTAAAATTACGTAACTAGAACAATTCTCAATTAGGCTGACCAATATTGGTGCCAAAGTCCTGAAAAAATGTCAATTTGTTCGGCGATCTTTTGCATCTGTTCTAATTCTCGCCTCAATATCTTCAGGTGATAGAACTTTACGAAGTTGCTCTAATGCTTTCTTAGTAGCCTTGTCTAATTTCTTTGGAACATGTAACTTGAGAAGAACTACTACTTCTCCACGGCCACCGCCTCTTGAACTAGGAAGCCCTCTCTTACGAATTGTAATGGTGTGCCCTGCACTAGAGTTAGAAGGTATTTTCACAACCAAATCTTCACCATCTATATGTGGTAATTTGATAGTTGCACCTAACATCAAATCAGAAAACCCAACTGGTAATGACATGATTAAATCCGAATTTTGTCGTTCAAACCACGGGTGTTCTTGCACCTCTAATTCTACGAATAAATCTCCTGGAGAACCCTTTCCACGAGGCGCTGGTTCACCTTTACCCCGCATTCTCATCCGTGTCCCATTTTCAACACCTAGAGGTACATCAAAACGAATTGTTTCTGTTTGAGTATCTCTACCTGAGCCCCTACAATCCTGACAACGTGATTTTGCTATTTCGCCAACTCCTGAGCAGTCTCGACATTCCTTGACAACATCTTGAACAAACGGACCCATTTGCTGTCTTACACGCATCCTGCCTTGCCCACCACATGGAGAACATTGAGTAGTTTCCCCATCCTCAGCACCAGTTCCTTTACAGGATTGACATGGGCATGGTAGGTCTAGTTCAATTTCTTCACTCGAGCCATTTAGAACCATTTCCATATCGATGGTATGGCGCACCAAAATATCATTTCCTCTACGGTTATTGCTGCGTTGCCTTCCCCCTCCTCCAAACATTGAAGAAAAGATATCTCCTCCAAACAAATCTTCTAAATTAATATTGAAACCACCAGCGCTGGAACCACCGAATGGATTGCCGCCAGCACCTTGGTGTCCAAAGCGGTCATATTGCGCTCTTTTTTGAGAATCGGATAAGACGGCATATGCTTCTTGAATTTCCTTAAACATATTCTCTGCATCATCCTCGGTACTACGGTCAGGATGGTACTTTCTTGCTAGGCTACGAAAAGCGTTCTTGAGGTCTTTATCAGATGCTGACTTTGCAACACCTAGCACCTCATAGTAGTCTCGTTTCTCAGCCACACAAATCACCTAACAATCTCAGTGGGATACAAGCCCCTCTTTGAACATCACGCTTTAATAGGCTGGTCGATTATGAGTATCTCTTCTCTTATAGAGAAGACCCACAACCTTCACAGAACCTTTCTGCACCAGCCACTGCAACCCCACAACTACCACATTTCACACCTGCAACTGATGTCTGTAGCGTTGTCGTTGTTGGATATCCACCTATCATTGCCATGGATTCTATACTGTCCGCGTTTGATTGGTTGTTGGTCAATTCTTTGTCCCAAGCATATACCTTTTCTGTTTCGGAAAGATTTCCGCTCTGTGAAGAGACTATGCCTTCTGTATCAACATATGTTTCATGTCCTCCATCATCGCTCATGGTAGTCATTTTTATTTCCTCTTTTTCAGTATCTTTTTTCTGCTGTATAGGGGCAACTGGTCTCTGAGCTACTACAGGATTTGCTCTTGCTGCAGCAAGTAATTGTGCATTGCGATATTCACTACGACTTTGGCGAGCATCTTTTCCAGAAAACAATCCACCAAGGAAATCCAATAATCTATCCATTGAACCAGTTTTCCTTATTGCACCAATAGTTGATTCGAGTTCTTCTGAATCCAATGAACCTTTGCCAGTTACTCTCTTAGAAGCCTTTTGTATATGCTTGGATTCCATCAATAAATCAACATTTACCTTGTGATCCAAATCTAATTCCATTTCCGGACCTTCTCCATCGATAGCAGAAACTTGACCCTTTAATCTGGCCTCTCCTTCAGCACTTATTTCACTGTCTAGTGAGGCGTTTTGACTCCAAACACCAGCCTCTTCAGCGGCAAATACTTCCTTCATCCCTTTCATGACTACTGCTCTTCTAAATTCATGGTCCTTGATAATTCTCATCTTTCTCCACATGATTATACCAATGATGGCTCCTACGATATACCATGCGTACATCAGTAAAGGTTCAATTACAAACATTTCTTTCAGTGGAGTAACTGAAATGTGAACAAAAGCCAAAATAATTGTCGGCAATACAATCATCGCCAAAGAGGTCACTGGTCGCGCTTTCATACTATCACCAAATCTTCTGTAATTCTTTTCTTTCATCAATGTACCCGAAGTATGCGCAATGATTGATTCATCTATCTGATGCTGCTTTTCCTTTACGAATTAGACCATCGATTAATCCGATAGAGAAACTTGTGTGGAGCATGAATAAGCAAATTGGTATACCAATGAGAAGAGAGATTCTCCTATTACGGATTGAACTTCTTAACGCCTCTACCAGTAATACAACTCCATACAAAACTGCAGGAATTATCCAATACTCGTTTGAAAGTGCTAATAAGGCAGTTGATAACACTAAACCAAACCAAGGTGCATATTCGCGTAAACTAATTCTTTTCGGATGCCTTAGAACTGTTTTAGTGCGCCAGAAACCGTAACGGTGACCCATTTTCCACCATCGTATAACCGAGGTTCGTTTTGCCATTGATACTGTAGTTTCTGGGCATCGCATCAAACAATATCCCTGCTCTATCATCCGCATCGATAAATCACTATCCTGACAACTGATAAAATCATCATCCCAACCTCCGACACCTTGTACTGCTGAACGTAGATGCGTTGCAAATGCTGGAATCTTTGTTTTACCAGCAGAACTGAAGTTATCAAATTGACCTCCACCGCTGCCTAATGGAGATGAGAGGGCTCCCTCTACCCAAGATTCAAACATTCCTAAATCTCCTTCCCTAGGCAATACTTTAACGCCTAAAGCACCTAATGGTGCTGAATTATTCTCCTTTATTTGCAAATCATATTTTTGCCATGATTTCATTCGCGTTGAAATATGGTTTTGAGGAACAATACAATGTCCGATTAATTCTATTAAATGAGTAACGCTAGGTGGAATTCGACTTAGTGCAAGGTTTCTAGCGCTTGAAACATGCCTGCCAGGATTATCTATCAATTCAATTTTAGGACCATTGTTTTGTTGTGAGTAAATAATGGCATTTTCTATTTCACTTTGGCTATTATCAGTTGACCCACCATCAAGCACCAGAATAATATGGTCATTTGCTGGATGATCTTGTGCTATTAGTGATTCAAGACATTTACCGATATGTCCCTCTTCATTGAGTACAGGAATGACTGTTGCGATTGTTGGTCCAGCCATCGCAGTCATGAGTGCTGGCCATAGGTGAAAGACTTTGACACTTCGCCCTCAAATCACTACTAAAGGCAAGTTCATCAAGTGGCGTCATGTCGACCAAAACATGTCAGCACCGCTACTCCGATTAACTGGAGTTGGTGAAGGCATAGAGATTTGTATTGAGACTACTCTTTCGGGTGCTGATTCACCTACAAAGATTGCACAAGCAATACTGCAAATATTTCCACAATTTCCAATTCCACAAAACTGCCCCGAACCTGAGCTTGGGAAAGGTTCCAACTATAATTGGAAAGCCACAAAAGTGGACCTTGGACACTATCTAAAATTGCTCCATAATCAGAGAATTTTAGATACTGCATTGGATTCAATGGGTAAGAATTTACAAGGCCGAACTACTTCCTTTGAATTGTCTAGACAAGCCGCAATGGTTGGAAAGATAGCATTCCCCTTAGCAAACGACATCCCTTTGGGTGGCGTGATAACTGTGACACTTACATGTGATGATTTAGGTGATTGGTTGGAGGCTGCGACCTGGCATTCAGGAAGAGACGCTGTTCCTCGTTCAATAGGTGATGAAAAAACAATGGCCGAAGATGGTGAGGCTGCAACTTGGGTTTGATTAGCCAATTTGTAATCTTGTTACATCAAAGACCATTAGATAATTCCAATCTAGAGCACCTATGCAGGATGCGCAGTGGTTACGTGAAATGCTATCACAAGAACTTGAAGTTCGCCCACCGCGTAGCCTAAAGGCAGAACAAAAATATCTTTCAAGTAATATTATCACCTTGAGAGTTGATGGTTCTCTTATTGGATATACTGATATCCGAGACTATGGTAAAGCAGCAGAAATTACTACATTTATTATCGACCCGAAATTCAGGGGCAAAGGTAATGCTAAGAAATTAGTTCTAAAAGCGATTGAAATTACTCCACATAAAATAATTCTAAGTTGTACCAGGAATCCAAAAATGGCAGCTGTATTGGAAGGTTGTGGATTTGAGATAACACACTGGCCTGGATTGAAGGAATATATTTTATTAACTATTAACACAATAAAAAGAGTCTTCTCAATGATAATAAGATTAGAATTCAAACGGCTATGGGTTCAAGCGAAGGGATTCACCAAATACAAGATATACAAGTTGCAAATAGAATGAGATTCTACTATTATCAACATTCACAACGTTCGTATCGTATAAGAATCTGATCAGCAACAACCATCTTCACGCATCGGCGCAACAACGAAGACGACTCGGTCAACATCGTTAGTATTCTTCAACTTTTCAACAGCCTCTCTAATGGCTTTCGCCTCGCCTTTAATTTGCATGGTATCGACACAGGTATGGCTTTCAGTAAGGCAATTATGATTATAAGAAGAAACCGTGATTGAATGAGAGTGGCGTAATTCAATCAATTTATGCTCAACACCGTGTTGGTAATAAATGACGATTGTGCCCTCCACTTCGATATTATCATCCATTACGCTAAGGTCGCCTCGGCGAGTAGCCTCGGCAAAATGGAGGCTAGCATCTCTTAGGAACATACTTCGATTTGAATATCCAGATTGTTCAATTAAGAAATCCAAGAGTGTTGCAAATTCTGAATCTGTACTGAAGGAAAGGACTCTGCTCATAGTTCGTTGTCAAGCGAGTAATTAATAACATTTGTTAAATACCTATTATCTGACGAATATGTATGGCCAACCCACCGATCATGTATGCATTGATAACTCTCGGCATTGCTCTATTAGGCGGACTGCTCCCCGTTTTATCCAAAGTAAAAGACAACCCTGAACGCTTGAAAACCCTAACTGGCATTGCTGCTGGAATTATTATTGCATCGGCTATGCTGGTCGTGATTCCAGAAGGATATGATTTGGCTACGGCTGAAG